>MDSV01149314.1_pt1 | contig 16271 bp, 17 predicted proteins | sample 810851 | NCBI WGS metagenome assembly MDSV01 (sample SAMN05326640, study PRJNA326480) | marine metagenome | isolation source: seawater | place: Atlantic Ocean: North East | collected 2012 | reverse complement strand
TAGTTATTTTAACTCTATCACCTAATTTTAACTTTTTAATTGGCTTAGATTTTTTAACTACAACATCTGGTTTTAATTTAATTTCATCTAACAAAGGTAATTTTTGTTGTTTGATTTCTTTATCTAAAACAATTGACTTTTCATTATTCAAAGCTTTAGATTTTTCGATTGCAACAAACTTCTTAACTGCAGCATTCAACAATTGGTTTGACTTTTTATTTTTAAATTTTCCAATTAAGTCAAAGATCTTTTTACCAACTTGGGTAAACTTAGTTTGTTGTTCAAAAAAACGAATCTGATGCTCAGATTTAAGAACTAATTTATTTAATCTTTTTTGATAATCTTTAATTAATAAGTTTGCTTCATTAGTTGTTTTAATTTGCAACTTATTTAATTTGTTAAACCTGGATTTTTCTTGTTGTAAAGATGTTGCGAGATCATCCAACTTAACTTTATTTTCAGAGACTTTTTCTTTAGCTTCTTTAATAAATTCAGACGGTATCCCATTTAGTTTAGCAACTTCAAATGTAAATGATGAACCTGGCTGACCAACAGATAATTTATAAAGAGGCTTTAAATGAACAGTATCGAATAACATACAAGCATTAATTGCTTGATCAAGACTAGAAGTTAGTATTTTAATATTCGTATAATGCGTGTTTATAACAGCAAAACAATTTGTTGAATACAATTTCTCATAAAAAGTCTCTGCCAAAGCACCTCCTAATTCAGGATCAGATCCTGATCCAAATTCATCAAGGAGCACAAGTGTATTCTCCTTTACATTTTCTAAAAAATATTTCATTCTAGATAAGCGATAACTATATGTACTAAGTTGATTATCGATAGATTGATTATCTCCTATATCTGAAAGAATATTGTCGAACCAACAAAATTCACTAACATCATCAACTGGAATAAAAATTCCAGATTGAAACATTAACTGAAGTAGTCCAACAGTTTTTAATGTGACTGACTTACCTCCTGCATTTGGACCAGATATAACTAAAAACCTTTTATCTCTTTTTAATTCCAATTCCTGCCCTATTGTGCTCAATCCTAATTCTTCATTTTTTAAATATAATAAAGGATGAATTGCACCACGCCAATACATTTTTTGATCGCTGCTTATCTTAGGATTAATTCCATTATAGGTTTTAGCAAGTAATACCTTTGCGTTTAAAAGATCAAATCGTATAAGTAAGCGCTGGAAAGCTTGCAAATTTGAGCTTTCAGATCGAAGTTTATCGGTTATTTCTTTTAAAACTTTAAAAATCTCATTAGATTCTTCTATGTACAATCGTTCTTGTTCTTTATTAATTTGAACGTTTTCCTCAGGTTCTACATAGGTATAAACACCTTTAGAACTTATGCCATACACCTTTCCTTTTACCTTTTTTTTCTGTGCTGAAATAACAGTAAGCAATCTTCTATTTTCAAGAAAGGTTTCTTCAGTATCAGCAAGTACATCACCTGCTTTATAACTTTGAAGTACTTTTTCAAAATTTTTATTAATAGTTATTTGATTGGATTTTTGTTGAGTTCTAATTTTAAATAAAAGAGGTGTTGAATCATCTTTAATAGTAAGTTTTGGACTTAAAACATTTTCAATAATTGAAATTACATTTTGTACACTACAAATATGTGAACATGCTTCGTAAATTAAAGGATAATTGTTTTTATGCTTTTTAGAGAAATTAATTATTTGTTTAGTTCCTATACAAAGCTGATATATTTTAATTAATTCATCTAAAATTAAAACCCCATTATCAATATCTAAAAGTTTTAATGCATTATCTATATCTTCAGAATTAGGATGAGGAAAAGTAATCGAATCATCTTCGTAAATATTAGATATTTCTTCAAGTCTACTAAGTTCAACCTTTAATTCACTCAAATTCTTAAAAGGCTTAATTTTAAGTGAATTTTTTTTTGCTTTATTGGATTTGCAAAAATTCGATAAAAGCAATTTTATCTTATTAAATTCCAAATCCTTAACGCTCTGATTATCAAATTTCATAGTTAATGTAGCGGAAATACTTTACAAATATATCAATAATCATCACTATCTTTTCTAATCTTACTAAAATGAAGTTACTTTGTAAAACTATGGATACAACAGTAAAGAACTACATAAGCTCTGAAAAACAAATTAGATACGATAAGGCTTATTTAAGAATGGCTTTAGAGTGGGGGAAACTAAGTCAATGTACAAGAAAAAAAGTTGGTGCTATTATTGTAAAAGATAATATAATAATTTCTGATGGATTTAATGGAACACCGACTGGATTTGATAATTCTTGTGAGACTAGTGAAGGAGATACGCATTGGTATGTCTTACATGCAGAAGCAAATGCAATCTTAAAATTGGCACGATCTAATAATTGTGGTAAAAACTCAACATTATATATTACACTTTCTCCATGTAGAGAGTGTAGTAAACTTATTTTACAAGCAGGAATAAAAAGAGTTGTTTATATTAATAGTTATAAAGACACATCTGGGTTAGACTTTTTAATAACCGCAGGAATAGAAGTTAACCAAATAGAAGATCCATTTCTAATAAATGAGAAATTATAAACCTAATATTTATTATATACCAATAATAGCTTCTCTATTTACTGTATTAGGATTGTTATTAGGAAAATACCTTTATAAAGACGGTTCATTCGTTTCTTTTTATAAAAATGGTGGTAAGGTTGAAGAAGTTATTTCTACTGTTATCAACAGATACGTTGACACTGTTAATCAAGCTCAAATAACTGATTATGCAATAGTTAGCATATTAGAACAACTAGATCCACATTCAACCTATTTACCAGCTTCTAAAGTTCCTAGAGTTCGAGAACAAATGCAAGGAAATTTTGTTGGAATTGGGATTGAATATAGAATCATTGATGACTCAATTGTAGTTGTATTGCCTATTAAAGGTGGTCCTGCTGAAGTTGCAGGAATGAAAGCAGGAGATAGATTGATTGGAGTAGATGGAAAAGAATTTTTATTTAATAGATCAGCAACAGATAGTTTAGTAACCTTATTGAGAGGAGAAGCTGGAAGTGAATTAAATATTCATATATATCGCCCACACTCCAAAGAAAAGATAAAAATTAAATTAGTAAGAAAAGAAATACCAATCTATAGTATAGATGCCTCGTTTCTTCTAGATGACAGTACAGCTTTCATAAAAATAACTAGGTTTGCACAGAAGACACCAATAGAATTAAAAAATGCCGTTGATAAATTAATTAACAAAGGAGCAAGTAATTTAATTATTGACCTTAGAGGAAATCCAGGTGGCTCTCTAACGTCTGTCAAATCTATCTGTAATGAATTTTTAAGCGCAGGAGATACAATACTTTCAACTAGAAGGCAAGGTAATATAGAAATGAGTATTGCTGACGGAACTGGAGATCTTCAAAACATACCTATCGTAATTATAGTTGATCAAAATAGTGCTAGCGCTAGTGAAATTTTAGCCGGTAGTCTGCAAGATAATGACAGAGCAATAATTGTAGGAAGGAGAACTTTTGGAAAAGGGCTCGTACAAGCAGTTATATCTTTACAAGATAAATCAAGAATTAACCTAACAATAGCCAAATATCATTTACCATCTGGTAGATGTATTCAAAAACCTTATTCAAAAGATCAATTTCATAAATATAGAATGGAAAACAACCAAAGAGATGAGAGTCAACAATATATTAAACTTGATGATTCTCTACGTTTTTACACTAAAAAAGGTAGAATTGTTTATGCTCAAAATGGTATTTCTCCTGATGTATTCGTTCCATTTGAAACAACCTATCAAAGTAAACTTTTACTTCAAATAATTGAAAAAAATATTATTAGTGATTTTATAATTAAATTTTATAGTCCAGGAAAATTGACTGGAAACTCACTAATAGAGTCTGTCCATAATATTAACTATGAAAGCTTATTAAATGAATTTATTACTTATAGTGAAACCAAAGATATAGAATGGGATAATGAACAATGGAGTATTTCAAAACCATACATATTAAACAAAATTAAAGCACATATAGCGAGAATAAAGTACGGTAAAGATGGGTACTTCAAAATATCTTCTATCATGGATAAAGACATTTTAGAAGCACAAACCGCATCTTTATTGAATAATTAATTTAAATACTCAACTTTTAATATTTCTAACGGATCAATCTTATTGTTTAACTGCTTAACCCAATTATAAGAAATGTGTTTATTGGGAATAGTAGATTTTCTAATTTGTGTTGAATCTGCAAAATAGTATTCTAATTTATTAATTGACTTATTGTAAATTCCATATAAAATTCCATATTTAGTTTCTCCATTTGAAAACAATACACGTGGGTAACTGTGCTGATAATTTAAAATAGTATTTTCCATTATAAGTTTGTTTTAAAAGTCTATTTATATAACGATCTACTTACTTAAAAGTTAAGCATTTTAGAAAGTATTTATCAACAAAATGTTAATAACTTTATAAGATTCGCGTAACCATAAAAACATATATATAAATAAGTCTTACAAACAAATGATCACTGAAAATAAAGGGTTTTGTAAGCTATGTTTTTAAATAAAAACCGAATTAATAAGATTTATTTAGAGATTTGGAAGTCCTATCTGGGCAATAAGTTTAACTTTTTATTATTTTATAATCTCATCTTTTCTTTAGAAGAAATAGGGATTTTCTTTACAAGGCCTAATGCTCTTGCTTTAATATATCCTTTCAATTCGATTTCGGTTTGACCTCCACTTCTCAGCATAGACATTATGCCAATAATTCCCCCATCTAATAACGATTTGAATTTGCTTTCAATTCTAACTCTTACAACTCCATCACTATTCTTCGGCAAAACAATTTCATCAATTAAACTAAACTTCCCTAAACTATTACCTCCCAATTTAACATCAATTTCGCCACCTTTTGCTTTTATATTAAACCAGTTTGGATTTTCTATTTTCACAGACATACTTAATTTCAGCCCTTTTGTTGAAATTTCTTCTACTTTATAGCTGTCGATACCCTTATATGATAAATCTTTAAAAGCAACACATGATTGAAGTAGAACTACTGAACTAAATAGGAATGAAAATTTGAATATAGATTTCATAGAAGATTATTTTTCTATAATAGAACGAATATTAGGTTTAAAATAGTTTGGTCCTTTTAGTACTTTTCCATCTTCTCTATAAATTGGTTTTCCATCTGCTCCCAACTTACTCATGTTACTATTCTGAATTTCTTCAAATACTTCAACAATTTTATGTTGCATTCCATGTTTCATTATTGTACCAAATAAAATGTACATCATATCTCCTAATGCATCAGCAACTTCAATTAAATCCCCATTTTCAGCTGCCAATAAATACTCTTCGTTTTCCTCTTTCATAAGATCAAAACGTAACTGAATATCTTTTTTTTCAATTTTTACCGTTGGTGCATGATTGTTTCCAATTCCGAAAGCATCATGAAAATCCTCTACGTGGGTAATTAACTCGTGTATATCTTTTGAAGTTACCATTTTAACCAAATTTCATGTCTATTAAATCTTTTGGTAAGTTTTTCTGACTATAGAAAACACCTATTCCCTCACCCTCTTGCCAGACAGGCATATCAAACTTTAATGCAAAATTATAAATCGTTTTAGAATCATCTAGCTTTTCTACATTCGCTTCATGTAGTAAGGCTAACTCAAGAATAACTAAAAAAGATTCATCTTCTCCAATTAACTCTATAACTCTACACGCGGGTAATAATACTCTTTCTGTTTCATTATTGTCCTCGTCATACAAAGGCAATTCGAAATCTTTTAACTCATCTTTGATACGAATAATATCAAATGGGAGCTTCTCTTTAAAACTCCATTCTGCTGCTTCTATATTAAACTGAACAATCATTGTTTTTTTTGTTTACAATAAAGATAGTTTGTAATGAACATATACCCAAAACAATATGTAACAATAGATAAACAAATGATTTTTTTTATGTTAATTGAAAACAATGTAATTTTAAATTATGAATAAAATAAATCTATTAGGCATTTACACTATATTTACTTTTTTCTTTTACTTCCTTAACAATACCGTTGAGGCAAAAGCGAATGGAGAATTAATTTTATCAATTGATAGTTTAAATTTAAAAAAAAACGTCGCTTTTCTATCTGATCTAAAACCCGCTAGAAATTATAAAAATCCAGAAATTTTAGATTCCGTTGCAGCTTATATTTATAAGCATTTAAAGAAAAACGCAGACACTGTCTATTATCAAAATTTTAAGGTAAAAGGGATTAATTATAAAAATGTAATTGCCAAATATGGAATAAAACATGCAAAAAAAATAATTCTCGGTGCACATTATGATAGTTGCCACGATTTACCTGGTGCAGATGACAATGCAAGTGGAATTGCTGGATTACTCGAAATAGGGAGAAATATACCAAAGCAAAGCTTACAACATCAAATTGAATTGGTAGCATACACACTAGAAGAGCCTCCATTTTTTAGAACAGAACAAATGGGTAGTGCTATTCATGCAAAAAGTGTAGATAAAGAAAATGTAATAGGAATGATTTGTCTAGAAATGATAGGTTATTATTCTAATGAACAAAACTCTCAAAAATATCCTGTTGAAGGAATGGATAAACAATATCCTACAAAAGGTAATTTTATCGCTGTTATTGGAAACTTAAACCAAATAACTTTTTCTAATTCGATTTCAGACTTGGTAACCTCAAAATGTAAAATAGATGTTGTTTCATTTAACGGACCTCCTAATATGAAAGGAATTGATTTTTCGGATCATTTGAATTATTGGGAAAATAATATGAAAGCGGTAATGATAACAAATACTGCCTTTTACAGAAACAAAAATTACCATACTGAGTTAGATGTTAAAGAAACATTAAACTATTCTAATATGGCATGGGTGGTTGAAGGAGTTCTAAATGCAGTTTGTAATTATCATGAATAAGCTAATTTCAATATTAATTATAATTACAATATTTGGTTGTGCTCCTAGGCAAAAAGATTCGTATTCTTCAAAAGCGAATGGCAGAAAATTAAAATTGAAATTTAAAGATACCTTTTCAAGTAAATTACAAGGTGAAATTAGATTAAATACAAGAAAAGATTCATATTCTAACGCTCCCCGAAAAAAAATAAGTTATAAATGGAAAGATAGTTTTACTGGAAGTTCTGGAAGGAATAATCAAATAGGCTTTAAAGATTCATACAGTAGCAGTGGTAGTGGTCTCAAAATACACAAAATAAATAGACGAGATTCATATAGCACTTCTAGCAGGAAAAAGAATAAAGGCTATAAAGACCCCAATAAAAAGTGGTGGAATATATTCGGAAAAAAAACAAGACATGGAAAAAAATATAAAACTAGAAAATCCTATAGTGTGCCTCGAAAACGAAAAAAAATAGAAAAGAAAAAAATAAAATATAAAACCGGTTTCGAAGGACTTTAAGTTTTAAAAACATTACTTATAAATCAAATTTTATACCTTGTGCTAAAGGTACTGTTTCACTATAGTTTATTGTGTTTGTTTGTCTTCTCATATAAACCTTCCAAGCATCAGATCCTGACTCTCTTCCTCCGCCAGTATCTTTCTCGCCTCCAAATGCTCCCCCTATTTCAGCTCCAGAAGTTCCAATATTAACATTAGCTATTCCGCAATCAGATCCAGCATGTGATAAAAACTTTTCTGATTCTTTAACATCATTTGTCATTATTGCAGAAGATAAACCTTGAGGAACTCCATTCTGAATTGAAAAAGCTTCTTCTAAAGTATCATATTTAATCAAATAAAGAATTGGAGCAAAGGTTTCATGCTGTACTATTGAATAATCGTTTTTTGCTTCAGCTATTGCAGGTAAAACGTAACAACCACTTTCATAACCCTTACCTTTTAAAACACCTCCTTTAACGATTAACTTACCACCTTGTTTAACTACTTTCTTCAAAGCTAATTCATACTGCTTAACGGAATCTAAATCTATCAAAGGACCAACATGATTTTTTTCATCTAATGGGTTACCAATAGACAATTGTTTATAAGCATTTATTAAAGTTTCTTTTACTTTATCATAAACAGATGAATGTACTATTAATCTCCTTGTACTTGTGCATCTTTGTCCCGCAGTTCCTACCGCACCGAAAACTGCACCAACTGTAACAACTTTTAAATCTGCACTTGGTGTTACAATCATTGCATTGTTACCTCCCAACTCGAGGAGACTTTTACCTAATCTTTTACCAACAGCAGCGGAAACCAATTTCCCCATCCTAGTAGATCCAGTAGCCGAAACTAATGGGATTCTTGTATCGTTTGATAATAATTCTCCTATTTTATAATCTCCATTTACTAAACATGAAATACCTTCTGGTAAATCGTTTTTTTTAAATACTTCTACTACAATATTCTGACAAGCTATTGAGCATAATGGTGTTTTTTCAGAGGGTTTCCAAATACAAACATCACCGCAAATCCATGCTAAAAAAGTATTCCAACTCCATACAGCAACAGGGAAATTAAATGCTGAGATTATTCCAACAATACCAAGAGGATGATACTGTTCGTACATTCTATGTTGTGTCCTTTCTGAATGCATCGTTAATCCATGTAATTGTCTAGACAAGCCAACAGCAAAGTCTGCTATATCAATCATTTCCTGTACTTCTCCTAGACCTTCCTGATAGCTCTTTCCCATTTCAAAAGACACCAACTTACCAAGCGATTCTTTGTGTTTTCTAAAAGCTTCACCAACTTGTCTAATAATTTCTCCTCTCAATGGAGCAGGAGTCGTTTTCCATGATCTAAAAGCTTTCTGTGCAGTTTTTACAACTTTTTGATAGTCTTTCTCGGAAGCAGTAGTAATCGTAGCAATAAGCGAACCATCAACAGGGGAAAAAGATCGAATATAATCTCCATTTGCTAAGGTTTTTTTATATCCTGTACTTACTCCAGAGTTTTCACTTTTTATACCTAATTCTTTAAGTGCTTTTTGAACTCCAAATCTTTTAGAAATACTCATAATAAAAAGAATTTAAATTAAAATACGAGAATAGATTTAAAAAGTTAATCATCTAAATTCAATATTCCCAATTATATAAATCAATTGTCTTAACGCATGATACTAACAAATCTAATCCACCTTGAATATCTGATTTATTACACATTTCTATAACTTGATGAATATGCCTAGTTGGAATTGATATAGCACCTGCGATAGATCCACCAGCAGTAAATTGCTGCAATGCCTGAGTATCAGTTCCTCCTGCAGTAAGAATTTCTGATTGCCAATCAATATTATTTTTTTCGGCAGTTTCTTGCATAAACTTTACCATTCGTTGATCACATACTGTTCTTGAATCCATTATTTTAATAGCAACACCTTTTCCAAGACTAGTAATTTTTTCATGATCCATAGCTCCGGGTGTATCAAATGCAATTGTAGTATCTATGCAAAGACCAAAATCAGGCTGAATACTCATAGTAGCCACCTGGGCGCCTCTAATTCCAATTTCTTCTTGAACGGTAAATACAGCATAAAAGTCATATGGAATTTCTTGATTTTTTAAAACCTTTAACGCTTCGATTAATATAAAAACTGAAACTCGATTATCTAGTGATTTACAATTTACACAGTTTCCCATTTCTTCTAAACCTCGTTCTCTTGTTATAGAATCACCAATTGAAACAAGTGCTTCGACTTCTTCCTTATTCATTCCTAAGTCGATAAAATAATCGCTCATTTTTGCTACCTTATTTCTTTCCTCAGCAGTCATGACATGAATCGGTTTCGCTCCCATCACCCCAAGAACATCTTTTTTTCCATGAATAATGACCCGTTGAGCAGTTAAAGTTTTAGGATCAAAACCACCAAGTGTATGAAATTTTACGAAACCTTCTGGAGTAATGTCTGTAACAATAAAACCAATTTCATCCATATGAGCAGCCGCCATAACTTTTTTTGGAGACTTGCCTTTCTTAATGGCAATAATGTTTCCCATATTGTCAACAGAACATTCATCAACTAAATCTTTTATTTCTGACAACACCAATTTTCTTACTCTATTCTCAAATCCTGGAGCTCCAGCAACTTCACAAGTTCTTTTCAATAATTCTATATTAATTCCCATCATAAATATTAATAAAAAAGGGGTTAGAAAATAAATTCTAACCCCTCCAAATAAATTTTTAAATTTTAAACTCTACTTAGTTTAATTGCATTTGTTTTTCCTCTCTTTTTTAAAGGAACTGAAGCAACACTAATGAAAAAATCATCTTTTACAAGATATCCTTTATCTACTAAAACTTGTTCAATTTTTTCGAAATTATCTTCAGTAGACGAGCTTTCGTCATAATAATAAGCCTGAACTCCCCAAACTAAGCTAAGCATATTTAATATTTCCTTATTGTTTGTATAAACAATTGTTATAGCCCTTGGTCTATGAGATGAAATTTTAAATGCAGTATAACCTGAAACTGTCATTGTAACAATTACTTTTGCATCAACACTTTCACCAAGTTGAACAGCACTTTTACATATTTTATCTGTAATAAACCGTTCTTGTTTTGATATTGGTAAATAGTTATGGTTAAATATATCATCATACTGTTCAACCTTCTTAACAATATTAGACATTGTTTCAACAACTAAACCTGGATGAACTCCAACCGAAGTCTCTCCAGATAACATTACAGCATCTGCTCCATCCATTACTGCATTAGCAACATCATTGACTTCAGCTCTTGATGGAGTAATTCCTTCAATCATACTTTCCATCATTTGAGTAGCAACAATGATTGGCTTAGATGCTTTTAAACATTTCTTAACCATCATTTTTTGTAATAAAGGAACATCTTGATAAGGCACTTCAACACCTAAATCTCCTCTAGCTACCATTATTGCATCAGTAACATCAATTATTTCATCAATGTTGTCAATAGCTTCTGGCTTCTCAATCTTTGCAATTATCTTAATATCTCTTCCTGCTGCATGAATTAATTCTCTTAATTCAGTAATATCTTGAGCACTTCTAACGAATGAAAGCGCTAACCACTCAACATCTTGAGTTAAAATAAAATCTAAATCTTCTTTATCTTTTTCTGTTAATGAAGGTAATGAGATTAGCGTATTTGGAAGGTTAACACCTTTTTTACTCTTTAAAATACCTCCATGTTCAACTACAGCAACAACTTCACTTTTACCATCTGTTGACTCTACTCTTACAGCTAATTTACCGTCGTCAATAAGAATTAATTCACCAGGTTTAACATCCTGTGCAAACTGAGGGTAAGTCATGTATACTTTCTCTGCAGTACCGATACATTCCTCGTTTGTAAATATAATTTTATTTCCGTTTTTAATCTCACAACCTTCGCCATCCATTAAACCAACGCGTAATTTTGGGCCTTGTAAATCAGCTAATATTGCTAAATTTGACCCAATCTCTTCATTAACTGATTTGATCATATCAATATTAGCTTGATGAATGCTATGTTCGCCGTGAGAAAAATTTAAACGACAAACATTCAAACCTTTTTCGTGCATCTCAATGATAACCTCTTTCGAAGAAGATGCCGGTCCTAAAGTTGCAACTATTTTTGTCCTCTTTAAGTCCATAATTATATATCTTTTAACTAAATTTCTTGCGTAAAAATAAGAGACAAATATAAACAATTCATTTCAGTTAATACATTATGACAGGATGGAATTTAACAAGTCAAAAATACATCCTAAATTATGGAATACTAACAGGTTAGATGCTAAAACAACAAATTATGCTTACTTTTTAATTCTAAAGGATCAATAATTAATGATGTTAAAACAACCGACAAACCTCTAATTTGTTGATTGAAATATTTAAACTCTGTGTTAGAAAATGGCCCCCAATATTGTAGAAAATAATCCATTTGTTTCATTTCTGGAACTAGATATCCTGCACTGGATCTATTAGATATTAAATTGATAATGGTATGACTTTCCTCCTCGTTAAATGAATAAAAACTAAAAAAACCTTGGGTTTTCTTATCTAACTGGAAATCTATATCTTTTAATCTCTCTAAATCAATATCAAAATGCTTATTTAATGCCCAAGACAATCTATAATCCGCTGCATGACAAGATATTCCAATCAACAAGAAATCAAAATCATATTCTAAATCAAGTATTAACTTAGCCATTTAAAACACCTAATTGATTACATAATTTTTCAGCAGCTTTTTGTTCAGCACCTTTCTTTGATTTATCTCTACCAGTAGTAGTTCTTTTGCCATCCAAAATGATAATTGCTTCAAACTCTTTATCTCTTCCTTCCCCATATTCATGAATGATTTCAAAAACTAAATCCTGTTTCTCTTTTTGCGCCCACTCAATAATCCTTGATTTGAAGTTCGTTTCTTCCTTCTCTAACTTAACAAGTGAAATATTTGGTTCAATTACTTTTTTTAAAAGGAAGTTTTCACAAACCTCTAATCCTTTATCTAAATAAACAGCTCCAATTAATGCTTCAAATGCATTACCATATATACTCTCAGTTTTAGAATTCTTATCTAAACGAGCAATAATTAATTTATCTAAACCAATCTTAACTGCAAGGGTATTCAAAGATTGGCGACTTACAATTTTAGATCGCATTTTCGTTAAAAAACCTTCATCTTTTCTTGGAAACTTTTCATAAAGATATTTAGCAACTATAGCACCTAGAATAGCGTCACCTAAAAACTCCAATCTTTCGTTACTTTCTTTGAATTTAGTAGAACTATCATAAACAGCTGATTTATGAACCAAAGATGTCTTAAACAAAAAAACATCGCTAGGATAAAATCCCACGATGTTTTTAATGTTTTTTGAAAATTTATCCTTCCTTAAAAATTTCGTTAGAAATGATGTCTTTAAGTTCAAAATTATCCTTTATGTTTTTTAATTACTAAAGATGCATTGTGACCACCAAATCCAAATGTATTTGTTAAAGCAACATTTACTTCTCTAGATTGGCCTGTATTAAATGTAAGATTTAATTTGGAATCAATTTTATCATCAGGTGTTTCATGATTAATTGTTGGAGGAATGAAATCATTTTTTACAGCCATAATTGTGGCAATTGCTTCAATCGCTCCAGCTGCACCTAATAGATGACCAGTCATAGATTTTGTAGAACTAATGTTTAAATCATATGCTTTTTCACCAAAAACCTTTTGAATTGCAGTTAGTTCAGCTACATCCCCTAAGGGAGTTGAAGTACCATGAACATTGATGTATTGAACATCATCAATGGTTAAATCAGCATCTTCAAGTGCAGTTTTCATAACATTTATAGCTCCCAAGCCTTCCGGATGAGGTGCAGTCATGTGATGCGCGTCAGCAGACATTCCTCCACCAACAATTTCTGCGTAGATCTTAGCTCCTCTTGCAATTGCATGCTCGTATTCTTCAAGAATAAGGGCTCCTGCTCCCTCTCCCAAAACAAAACCATCACGAGTTGCATCGAAAGGACGAGATGCTTTAGCTGCATTTTCATTATTTGTTGAAAGTGCCATACATGCATTGAATCCTCCAATTCCAGTTTCATTAACGGCTGCCTCAGAACCACCTGAAACAATAACATCTGCTTTACCCATGCGGATATAAGTAAATGCATCTATTAAAGCATGACTAGAAGAAGCACATGCTGAAACAGTAGCGTAATTAGGGCCTCTAAAACCATACTTGATAGAAATATTACCAGCTGCAATATCAACAATCATTTTTGGTATGAAGAAAGGATTAAATCTTGGTGCTGAATTGTTCTCTCTTGATTTCATTAATCCTTGAGCTTCATCTTGAAAAGTTTCCAATCCTCCAATTCCAGACCCCCAAATAACTCCAACCCTATCTGGGTTAAAGCCCCCTTCTATTAATCCTGAATCTACAATAGCTTCATCTGAAGCAACCATAGCGTACTGACTAAATCGATCCATTCTTCTCGCCTCTTTTCTATCTAGAAAATCAGTAACGTTAAAATTTTTCAATTCACACGCAAATTGTGTCTTATGTAGTTCAGGATCAAAATAGGTAATTCGAGAAGCCCCGCTAACACCATTTTTAAGACCTTCCCAGTAATCTTTGAGATTATTTCCTATGGGAGTCAACGCGCCTATGCCCGTGACAACAACTCTCTTTAACTCCATGAAAAAGGTTTAAAAAATAAATTAATTACTTAGCGTTCTCTTCAATATAGCCAATTGCTTCTTGCACAGTTCCAATCTTTTCTGCTTGATCATCTGGAATAGCGATGTTAAATTCTTTTTCAAATTCCATTATTAATTCTACAGTATCTAAAGAGTCAGCCCCTAAGTCACTTGTAAAACTAGCTTCTGCAGCTACTTCGCTTTCATCAACTCCTAATTTATCAATGATAATTGCTTTTACTCTTGATGCGATATCAGACATTTTATTTATTTTTTATAGTTACAAGGTGCAAATTAAAACATTTCTTTATAATTATTCAAATATTCTAGCAATTGGTAATCAACAATTTTATAAAACCCTTTAAAATAGGTTAGTTTTAAAGGATTATTTTATCTTTGAATCAAATAAAATTCATGAAAAAACTCGCAATTTTCGCATCTGGGGGAGGATCAAACGCTCAAAAAATATACGAATTCTTCCAAAATCACATCGATGTCGAAATAAAATTAGTTGTTGTTAATAATAAAAAAGCAGGAATAATTGAAAAAGCTCTTTCATGGAACATTCCAATTTTATCTATTAATCGAGATTCATTTTATGAATCGCCAGAATTAGTAGATAAATTAATTGATGAAGAAATTGACCTAATTATTTTAGCAGGATTCTTGTGGTTAATTCCTGAATCATTATTAAAAGCATTTCCAGATAAAATACTAAATATCCATCCTGCTTTACTTCCTAAGTACGGAGGAAAAGGAATGTATGGCATAAATGTACATAAAGCTATCTTTGAAGCCAAAGAAAAGCAATCTGGTATCACAATCCATACGATCGATGGAGATTACGATAGAGGTAATTTTATATATCAAGAAGCTATTAATATTGAACATTGTAATTCACCACAAGAGATTGCTAAAAATGTTTTAAAGTTAGAGCATAAAAACTTCGCAAAAGTGATCGAAAATTATCTCTATAATGGATAAAGTAATCATATATACCGATGGATCTGCTAAGGGAAATCCTGGCAATGGGGGTTATGGAGTTGTTCTATTATATAGTGTACATCAGAAAAAGATTTCTCAGGGGTATATTTTAACAACAAATAATCGAATGGAATTACTTGCTGTTATAATCGGTTTGGAATCTTTAAAACGAAGTTGTGATGTAATGATATTTTCTGACTCGAAGTATGTTATTGACTCAGTTAAGAAAGGTTGGGTTTTTGCTTGGGAAAAGAAAGCTTTCAAAGGCAAGAAAAATGCTGACCTATGGAAACGTTTCATAAAAATATATAATAAGCATCAAGTCGAATTTACATGGGTCAAAGGACACGCAGGAAATAAGTACAACGAAATTTGTGATAAACTTGCTGTGAATGCAGCAGAAAGCAAAGATCTTATTCCTGACCTAGGATACGAATTATTAAATAAAAAAGAATAAATCTTCCATTTAAAAGTAAAATTAATTCCAAAAAAAAAGCCATCTCGAAAACGAGATGGCTTTTTCAATAATATTAGGAAAATTATATCTTTCTAAAGTTATCACTTTTAGCATCATAGTTTACATAGTAAACTCCTTTGTCCAAACCTGACAGATCTACTTTTGCTCCATATCCTTTTTTAACAAGACTACCGAAACCATTAAATATTTCATACATAGTTTCAGTTTCAGTTCCATCAATAGTAGAAAACGATAATTCAGAATTAACTTTCTCCTTATCAGAATTAGAAATCACAACAACTTTAGTCAAAGACTTAGTTAATCTAATTTCTCTTGAATATCTTGGTCTTCTTGAAAAATCAACTTGTTTAATTCTAAATTTATTTTTTCCAGAGTGAGGTTTTGCTTTAAAAGTGTATGAATTCACACCACTTGTTCCATTTCCTTTTACTTCTCCTACCTTTACCCACTTATTCCATCTAAATTGTTCAATTTGGAATGGCAATGATCCCGACTCACCTTTTGTTTTAAAAGAGATTAATCCAGCGGCAGTAACATTCATTTTAGTTATAACAAAAGAACTTGTTGGACGCAATACTTCAGGATTTACCACTCTTGGATAACAATCGGATTTATATTCTATTTTA
>MDSV01001593.1_pt1 | contig 16274 bp, 8 predicted proteins | sample 810851 | NCBI WGS metagenome assembly MDSV01 (sample SAMN05326640, study PRJNA326480) | marine metagenome | isolation source: seawater | place: Atlantic Ocean: North East | collected 2012 | reverse complement strand
TGATTCACCACCAAATAGAAAAATTGCAAGTAATACTAATAGCGTTGTCAAAGAAGTATTTAATGTTCTACTCAAAGTTGAATTTAGAGCTAAATTAACTGTTTGAGACAATTTTTCATTTTGATTATTTCTAGTATACTCCCTAATTCTGTCAAAAACAACAACTGTATCATTTAATGAGTAACCAATAACGGTTAATATTGCAGCAATAAATGCTTGATTTATTTCCATATTAAAAGGCATAATGTTGTAGGATAGGGAAAAAATACCTAATACAATTAAAACATCATGAAAAACAGCAGCGACAGCTCCTGCAGAAAATTGCCATTTTCTAAATCTTACAAGAATATACATGAAAACTATAATGAGTGAACCAATTACGGCTAGATAAGAGTTCTTTTTAATATCATCAGCGATGGTTGGTCCAACTTTAATAGAGGACATTATGCCAACCGATTTAATATCTGATCCATTTATGAATTCATCAATAGTGAAATTATTAGGAAGAAAGTTTGATAAAGAGGAAAAAAGTTTTTGATAAATTTCATTATCAACCTGAGTACCCTCCTCATCAATCTTGTATTTAGTGGTGATTTTTAATTGATTAGCTTCACCAAAAGTTTTAACCTCAGCACTTCCTAAAGAATTAGAAATTGATTTTTCGATTTCTCCTGGATTGACAATTTTGTCAAATCTAACTATATATGATCGCCCGCCAACAAAATCAACTCCTTGATTCAATCCTTTAATACTTAAAGAAATTAAACTTGTTAAAATTAATATTGCTGAAATCAAATAAGCTAATTTTCTACCTTTCAAAAATTGAAAACTCAAATTTGTTAGTAAATTTTTGGTCAATTTAGTTGAAACGTCAATTCTTTTCTTTTTAGAAATTCTATTTTCAATAAACAATCTTGTAACAAAAATTGCTGTAAATAGTGATGTTGCAATACCGATTAATAATGTTGTGGCAAAACCCTTGATGGGTCCGGTTCCAAAAATGAATAAAATCATTGCAGTTAGACCAGTGGTAATATTTGCATCCAAAATTGAAGACAGAGCATTGTTAAATCCGTCATCTACTGATTTTTTATCTCCTTTACCTCTTCTTAACTCCTCTCTAACTCTTTCAAAAATCAAAACATTAGCGTCTACAGATATACCTATAGTCAAAACGATACCAGCGATTCCAGGAAGTGTTAAAACTGCCCCCAAACCAGCTAAAATTCCAAAAATTAAAAGTATATTTAAAGAAAGGGCTATGTCAGCAAACAAACCTGATCTACCGTAATAAAAAACCATCCATACTAAAACTATTGTCAATGCAATTAAAAAAGAATATAACCCACTTTGAATTGCTTCTTTTCCAAGTGAGGGACCAACAATCTCAGATTGAATAATATCAGCAGATGCAGGTAACTTTCCGGCCCTAAGTACATTTGCAAGATCAATAGCTTCGTTCAATGAAAAAGAGCCAGTGATTTCAGATCTTCCTCCAGATATAGCTCCATTACTAACTCCGGGAGCAGAATACACTAAATCATCTAAAACTATTGCTATACTACTCGCATCTTTAAATGCCTTTCCTGTCATGTTTTCCCATATTCTTGATCCTTTTGAGTCCATTTGCATTGATACTGCAGGTTGACCAATTTGACTGTATGTTTGAACTGCATCAACTATAACACCACCACTTAAAGGAGGCTGATTGTCTCTGTTTGACTTTATTATAAATAAATCAACTAAATCATTACTTGGATTTGCTTTACCCCACATAAATTTTACATACCTTAAATTAGCGGGCAACAACCTTCTTACCTCTGGTAAATCAAGATAATATTTAAATAAGTCTTTATCTTTTTTTGATACCTGAGCTAGCACTGGACCTCCTTGAAAACCGAGACTTTTTATCATATCATTTAAAGGATTTAAGTTGTTTGGAGTCAAGGAATCTGTCTGTTTTACATCAGAGAGTAAATCATCAATCCCAGATTCATCGGATTTATCTTCTGTGAACTGATTTTTTTCTTTATTTAATTTATCTCCTAACAATAAATTTGCTTGTGACAAAAAATTAAAAAATTGGTCATTTTTGAAAGTTTCCCAAAATTCTAATTGTGCAGTACTTTGAAGTAAATTTTTAACTCTCTCTACATCTTTGGCCCCCGGAAGTTCAACTAAAATTCTACCTGTTTGTCCTAACCTTTGTATATTTGGTTGAGTAACACCGAACTTATCAATTCTTTTTCTTAAAACCTCAAATGCAGACGTGATTGATTCATCAATTTTTTTTCTGATTATAGGTTTTACCTCGTTATCTGTCATGTTGAAGTTGATTAAATCACTTAGATTTCTATTTGAAAAAATATCAGGGTCTGACAATTTTGAGGTTTCTTTTACCTTTTCAAAAGAACTAAAAAATGATTCAACGTAAGGTAAATCGGATTGTTTTTGTAATTCATCGGCTTCATCTAGAGCTTTATTAAAAATTGGATTTCTAGAATTGTCTGATAAACCTTTTAAGATATCTTTTACAGAAATCTGTAAAATAACATTTATTCCACCCTTTAAATCTAAACCACGATTCAATTCTCTTTTTTTGGCGTCATTATATGATGTAAAACCATAAATAGAAACATTTCCAATCGAGTCCAGGTATTGTGATTCTAAATTATCCCTTTTAGAAATAAAATCCTCTTCTTCCTCACTTATTTTAGCAATAGCATAGTCTTTAGCATTTTCTTCTAAACCACTTGAAATAAAAGTAAACGAGAGTTGATATAGGCTAACAAATAAAAATAAAAAACCAAAAATTTTAACAAGGCTATTATCTTGCATTTTGAAATTATTATGTAATGCGGCAGCAAATATAAAAGTTTAAATGTCTAAACCCAAACACAATTAGATATGATTTAAATTATAAATTTTATTAAAAAAAAATAAATTAGATAAAATCTTTAAGGGATTTATTCATACTAGCTATAGCCTTGGCACTTTCTTGAAGTCTATTTTTTTCTGATTTATTCAAATCCAACTCAATAATTTCTTCAACTCCGTTTTTACCAATAACACAAGGAACTCCTATACATATATCTCTTAAACCATATTGGTCCTCCAAGTAAACCGAACAAGGAATAATTTTCTTTTTGTTATTTAAAATGCTATCAACCAAGAAAGAAACTGATGCACCTGGTGCATACCATGCAGATGTCCCAAGGAGCTTTGTAAGTGTTGCACCGCCAATCATAGTAGAAGAAATAATTTCTTTCTGTTTTTCATCAGATAGTAAATTGGAAATAGGAATTCCATTATACGACGCTAATCTTGTAAGGGGGATCATGGTCGTGTCACCATGTCCACCAATAACCATAGCGTGAATATCTGATTGAGGTTTATTTAATGCTTTTGATAGGTAAGTTTTAAATCTAGAGCTATCAAGAGCTCCTCCCATTCCAATCACCTTATTTTTTTCTAATTTGTTCGATTTCAAGGTTAAATAAGTCATCGTATCCATGGGATTTGAAACGACAACTATAATTGTATTAGGAGAAAACTTTAGTATGTTTTCAGTAACTGAGTTAACTATGCCTGCATTAATATCAATCAATTCCTCCCTAGTCATTCCAGGTTTTCTTGGAATACCTGAAGTAATTACAACAACGTCGCTGTCTTGAGTAATTTTGTAGTCATTAGTTACTCCTTTAATAACAGTATCAAAACCGAGAGAAGATGAGGTTTGTGTCAAATCCAAAGCTTTACCTTCAGATAACCCCTCTTTAATATCTAATAAAATAACTTCATTTGCGATTTTACTAATTGCAATATACTCGGCACATGATGCTCCAACATTACCAGCTCCAATTACACTTACTTTCATAACAAGTTATGCATCAATATTTGCATAAACAGCATTATTTTCAATAAACTCCCTCCTAGGAGGAACGTCGTCTCCCATGAGTATAGAAAAAGTCTCATCAGCTCTCTTTTGATTCTCTACAACTATTTTTCTTAAAGTTCTGTATTCAGGGTTCATCGTAGTGTCCCATAATTGTTCAGCATTCATTTCTCCTAAACCTTTATATCTTTGTACTGAAGAACCTTGACCAAAATCAAGCATTATTTTGTCCCTTTGATCATTATCCCATGCATATTCCTTTTTATTTCCCTTCTTAACTAAATAAAGAGGTGGTGTAGCAATATATACGTACCCTAAGTCAATTAATTCTTTTAGATAGCGGAAGAAAAAAGTTAAAATTAAAGTAGAAATATGACTTCCATCAACATCGGCATCGCACATCACAACTATTTTATGGTATCTTAATTTTTCTATATTGAGAGCTTTACTATCTTCTTCAGTCCCAATAGTGACCCCAAGAGCAGTATACATATTACGGATCTCTTCATTTTCAAAAACTTTATGCTGCATTGATTTTTCGACGTTTAAAATTTTACCTTTCAAAGGGAGAATAGCCTGAAATTTTCTATCTCTGCCTTGCTTAGCTGTACCTCCTGCAGAGTCTCCCTCGACAAGAAAAATTTCACATTGAGCTGGATCTTGTTCTGAACAGTCAGAAAGTTTACCAGGAAGACCTCCACCAGTTAAAACGGTCTTTCTTTGGACCATTTCTCTTGCTTTTCTAGCAGCATGTCTTGCTTGAGCCGCAAGTATAACTTTTTGGACAATTATCTTCGCGTCATTAGGATTTTCTTCCAAATATGATTCTAACATTTCAGAGACGGACTGAGAAACAGCTGATGTTACATCTCTATTACCCAATTTAGTTTTAGTTTGACCTTCAAATTGAGGTTCAGCTACCTTGACTGAAACAATTGCTGTCAAACCTTCTCTAAAATCATCACCACTTATTTCAAACTTTAACTTATCTAACATACCTGAAGACTCAGCATATTTTTTTAATGTAGCTGTCATCCCTCTTCTGAAACCTGATAGATGTGTACCACCTTCATGAGTATTTATATTATTTACGAAGGAATGTAAATTTTCAAGGAACGAAGAATTATAAACCATTGCAATTTCAACTGGAATACCATTTTTTTCACCCTGCATTGAAATAACATCTTTAATGATAGATTCCCTTGTTTTATCTAAATATGAAACAAATTCTTTTAAACCTTCTTTGGATTTAAAAATTTCTTTTTTATAGTTGCCATTTTGATCTTTTCTTCTTTTATCTTCAATAGATATTTTAACTCCTTTGTTTAAAAATGATAACTCACGCATTCTACCAGAAAGAATTTCATAGTCATACTCAAGTATTTGTTTAAAAATATCAGAATCTGGTTTAAACGTAACTTCAGTACCTTTTTCCTTTGTTTTACCAACTTCCTTTACCTTATATTTAGGTTTACCTCTTTCATACTCTTGTTCCCATATAGAACCATCTCTATAGATAGTAGCTTTCAAATATTCTGAAAGAGCATTTACACAAGAAACTCCAACACCATGCAAACCTCCTGATACCTTATATGAATCCTTATCAAATTTTCCTCCTGCACCTATTTTTGTCATGACAACTTCTAACGCTGAAACCCCTTCTTTTTTGTGAATTCCAACAGGTATTCCTCTTCCATTATCTTTTGTAGTTATAGAGTTGTCCTCATTGATAACTACACTTATTATGTCGCAATGACCTGCAAGGGCTTCGTCTATTGAATTATCAACTACCTCATATACTAAATGATGCAACCCTCTTGAGCCGATATCACCTATATACATTGAGGGTCTTTTTCGCACATGCTCCATCCCTTCTAATGCCTGTATGCTATCTGCAGAATACTTTGAGTTTGCTACTGTTTCGTTCATTATACGCGTTGATTTTATCTGTTTGTGAAGTACCCTAAATTTACGAAAATAAGCTGTCTAAATTTGTGAAATATAAGATGTTAACCGACTAAGTTATTAACACTTAATGTGAATAAATCTAAAATTTTAAGAGGTGTTGATTTGAGGAAAAATTAATATGATTTATTGTGAACATTTGAAATAGCTCTTCCGCTTGGATCATTCATATTTTTAAAAGATTTATCCCATTCTAATGCAATAGGAGTACTACAAGCAACAGAAGGTACCGAAGGAACAGACATCGCAGCAGCATTACTAGGGAAATGATTTTCAAAAATTGACCTATAATAAAATTCTTCTTTATTTTGAGGTGGGTTTATAGAAAAATATTTATTTGCTTTATTCATTTCTTGGTCTGTTACTTTTTCTTCAGTAATTTCTTTTAGTTTGTCAATCCAACTGTATCCAACACCGTCAGAAAATTGTTCTTTTTGTCTCCATGCTACTGACTTAGGTAAATATTTTTCAAAAGCCTTACGTATTACCCATTTTTCCATTTTCTCACTTGTAATCATTTTATCCTTGGGGTTAATTCTCATAGCAACATCCATAAACTCTTTATCAAGAAAAGGGACCCTGCCTTCAATTCCCCAGGCAGCGAGGGATTTATTAGCTCTTAAACAATCGTATTGATGTAATTTGTTTAACTTTCTTACAGTTTCTTCGTGAAAATCTTTTGCACCCGGGGCTTTATGAAAATATAAGTAACCTCCAAATAATTCGTCCGCACCCTCGCCAGACAAAACCATTTTAATACCCAAAGATTTTATCGCTCTTGCCATTAAATACATTGGAGTCGAGGCTCTAACAGTTGTGACATCATATGTTTCTAAATGATATATAACATCACTTAATGCATCCAAGCCTTCTTGTATTGTAAATTTAATTTCGTGATGAATAGTACCTATATGGTCAGCAACCTTTCTTGCAGCCACTAAATCAGGTGATCCCTTAAGCCCAACAGAAAAAGAATGTAATTGAGGCCACCAAGCCCCTTTTGTATCATTAGACTCGACCCTTTTAGATGCAAATTTTTTAGCTAAAGCAGATGTGATTGAAGAATCTAAACCTCCGGATAAAAGCACTCCATATGGAACATCACTCATTAACTGCCTATGCACTGCACTTGATAATGCTTTTTCAAGTTCATCAATATCTGTTGAATTGTTTTTGACTTTATCAAAAGATTCCCAGTCTCTAGAATACCAATTTTTAAATCCCTCTTCATCGCTTGATAAATAGTGTCCTGGTGGGAATAATTCAATTTTTTCACAAATGGACTCCAATGATTTTAGCTCAGATGAAACATAAAAGGTTCCTCTCTTATCCCAGCCAATATATAAAGGAATAATTCCTACATGATCTCGAGCTATAAAATATTTATCTTCAATAGTATCGTAAATTGCAAAAGCGAAAATACCATTCATGATATCTAAAAAGTTTTTACCTTTTTCTTTATATAAAGCAAGAATAACTTCGCAGTCTGAATTAGTTTTAAATTGATATTTATTTTTAAGTTTTTTTCTGATTTCCTTATGATTGTAAATCTCTCCGTTAGCAGCTAATATATAACGATTATCATCTGAAAAAAGGGGTTGCTTACCAGATGTTGGGTCTACTATTGCAAGCCGTTCATGGGCAATAATAGCATTGTTGTTAGAATAAATACCACTCCAATCAGGACCTCGATGTCTAATTTTTTTTGACATCTGCAAAATCTTAGGACGAAGTGATTCCATTGGCTGCTTTATGTTAAAGGCGCAAACAATACCACACATAATTTATTATTTTAATTTAATTATCAAATATAACTAATAATATAAGTTAAAATATATAAAAAAGTGTAAAATATTAATCAAATTTTTGAAAAACTATAAATCCATCAACTATAGTAGCTACCACATCAACATTTGTTATTTCTTCTTCTGGTATTTTCATAATATCCTTTGTTAGCATAACAAAATCTGCGTACTTACCAATCTCAATGCTCCCCTTTAAAGATTCTTCAAAATTTGAGTGCGCTGCCCAAATAGTCATTCCTTTTAAAGCTTCAACTCTATTTAAAGCATTTTCTTTCAAAAACCCTTTAGAAGGACTCCCTTCAATATTTTTTCTCGCAACTGCAGAATAAAAAGTCAATAATGGATTTACTTTTTCTACTGGGAAATCTGTGCCTAATGCAATCTTTCCTGACCAATCTAAGAGAACTTTATATGCGTATGCTCTTTTCAATCTATTATCACCAAGTCTCTCGTCAGCCCAATTCATGTCACTAGTAGCATGGGTAGGTTGAACAGACGGAATAATCTTTGAATTAAACTTTTGTATATCAAATTCATCTACTACTTGCGCATGCTCGACTCTCCATCTTGGATCTTCAATCTCTTTTAAAATATAATTATAAACATCTAACACAATTTCGTTTGCTTTGTCTCCAATTGCATGCGTGTTAAGCTGAAAACCTTTAGAAGATAATTTATCTGCTAATTCAAAAAGCTCTTCTTTTGTCGTAATAGTGATTCCTTTGTTTTTTTTGTCATCAGAGTAAGGTTTTTTTAGTAATGCCCCCCTACTTCCTAAAGCTCCGTCTAAGTAGGCTTTAACTGATCTAACAGTTAATTTTTCTTTCTCAATAATACCTTTATCCAAAAAGTAGTTTAGATTATCCTTAGTATTAGAAATCATCGCATAGACTCTAATTTTCAACTCTCCTATTTCTTGTAAACTATCAATAACTTGAATTGTTTTTTTATTTAAGCCAGCGTCATCAACAGTTGTAAGACCATTTTCGAAAGCTTTTTTTTGAGCATCAATTAAAGCCTTAGTGATTAGTTTAGAATCCTTAGGAGGTAAAATACTAATTGCTATATCCATGGCTCTGTCTATAAGTATACCTGTTGGTTTATTGTTTTCAAATAAAATTGAACCTCCTGAAACTTTGGTTTTGGAATTGATACCAGCTTTTTTAATTACTAAATCATTTACAAGAAGAGCATGACCGTCGACCCTTCTTAGTAATACCAATTTGTCTGGAAATAATTTATTTAAAAAATCATTTTTTGGAAAAGCTTTATTATTCCATAAATTTTGATCCCAACCCCTTCCAATAATGACATTAGATTCGTTTTTTTGAGAATAGAATAAAAGCCTTTTTTCAATTTCTGCTATGCTTTTAGAACCTCTTAAATCTAGTTGGCCAAGGGACAAGCCCAAATTAAAAAAATGACAATGAGCATCAATAAACCCAGGATAAATAGGCAAACCTTTAGCATCAAATTTAAGTGCATTAGGATATAAATTTACAATTTCATCGCTTCCAACTGATATGAACTTTCCATCTTTAATTGCAAATGCTGTAGCTTTTTCAAATGTCTCATTTACAGTATAAACATTAGCATTAAATACAACCCAATCTGCTTTTCTGACTTGACATGAAATTATCAAACAACAAGCTAAAAAAAACTTTATGATTTTATTTATTTGAGCTTTCATTTTTATGTTTTAGAAAGATACATCAAAATTATATTTTAGGCCAAGTGAAATTTGTGAAGGATATACTCTATAATTACTCCAAAAATACTGATTTTGATTCATTAAATTTTTTCCTCTTAAGAAAATCTCCCATCTATCATTTAATTGATATTGGACATTTGCATCAATTTGGGTAAAAGAATCAAGTGTTTCAAACAAAACAGGTGAATCTTCGATATTTTGTCCAAGAAAAATATCTCTATAAGAGTTCGTTCGGTCACCTATATATCTTAAAAATAGCTGAAAAAATATTTTATTTGATATTTTTAAAGTACCATCAAATTGCAGAGAAATTTCTGGTAAGTTAATGACTTCAAATAATTGAGGTGTTTTATCACTTAATTCATAGTTAAAGTAAGTTGCTTCAAAATTTAATCTACCCCCATTTTTAAATATTCCCTTCAACTTAGCTTTGATTCCACTACTTATTAAAGAGGGGTATAATACTTCAAATGAATTCCCAAATCGATATGGAATAATATTGTTTATATCAAAATTCATCCCAAAGTTTCTAAACACAGGTCTGTTTTCTTCAGATGAATAAAAAAAATTCCATTGAAATTCCCAACCCTTAGTTAAACTCGACCTAGTCCCTAACTCAATTTTATAAGGTGAAAAAGAGGACCTTAACATTATTGCAGGTGCAATGTATGGATTGAGATGTGATAAGGCTCTGAAACTATTTTGATGAAATTCGCCATTGATGTTTAAAAAAGGGATAAAATTTGAATTTTCTGGTTTAAATGCAATCATAATATCAGGAAAATAGTAAAGATTTCTTTCTGCATAATTATCTCCACTTATAATATAAGATTGTATTCCTAATCTAAATTTTAATAAACCTTTTTCTTTACTTAAGTAAATCGAAGCTCCACCTATACCAGAAAATAAATCATTTTCCAATCTCGTGTAATAGTCCTCTTTAAATGTAGTTGAAAGAATGTTAATCTTAGGAATAGCTGTTAAATTAATCGACCCAAAATCCAATTGAAATTTTGATGAAAAGGAAACTTCGTTTTCTCTTGTAGAATAGGAATCTGCGGTGTAATACGAATTTAAAGTGAAACCTTTTACTATTCTATCAAACCATTTCCAATCTGAAGTAATTGAAAAATATGTGAGCCTTTGAACAGGATCAAAATTTGAAAGTATATAGTTGTCTTCAATAACAGAAGGAAGTCCATAAAAAGACTGTCTATGTTGTCTGAAATTAATTTGAGAAAAAGAATTTCTTTTACTGGTTGAGAATTGATGGGATATATTCAAATTAAAATTTGATTGTTTACTGTCTACAGAAGAATTATCAATATTTTTTAATAACCCATCGTAAAACAAAAACCAATCAACATTTTGTCTTTTATCAAGCGATACTGATGAACCGTAATCTAACAGCAAGTTGTTAAAATTACCAAAACCTAAAGCAAACCTAGAATTAAAGTTTTCTTTCATAGGTAATATTTCAAGTTTTTTTGGTGTTCCTTTTGATGGATCGAAAGTAGAAGCTACTGGAATTGAGGTAATAAAAATTTTAGGATTTTCAATTTTTGAAGATAGCGTATCAGAAATTATAATTTTTGATTTAATTTTTTTCGAAATCGAAACTTTTGGATTAAATGATTTTTCAACAGTAATTTCTTGTGTCTCAATATTATCAACTTCTTGGGAATAAATAAAAACTGAAAAAAAATTTAATAAAAAAAATGTAAATAATTTTAATCTCATTTTTAATTATTTATTTCAACAGAAGAGTTTTTTTCAGATTCAATCTGCTTAATTTTAAGTAAATTTACCTTTGCTTCGTCTACTATGGCTGCCATCTGACTAAAATTTTCTATCACAGACTCTAATATAAAAGAGGCCTGAAAAGCATCTCCTAATTCATAAAAGTTTTTAGACATAAGCAACAAACTTTTTCCAGTCCATTTTTTATACCCGCTATATTCATTTGAAATTTTTTCTACAACTAAATTAGAATTCAAATAATCCTTTTTATTAAAATTGTCTAAAGCTTTATAGTAAAGTGCCTCTACTGCATATTCTCTATTGGAATCATTCTCGAGTTTTTTATATGCAATCAAACCTTTTTTTGTATCTCCAAGGTTTACAGATGATCTTGCTATAAAAAGGTATGCGTCGCTTTTTACTTTATTATTTATTTTCTTAAATGAAATTAATTTTTCACCGTAAACAATGGCTTCATCATACCTTTTTTCTTCATAAGATATCCTCATGAGATTTGATACTGCATAAATTAGATTTTCATACGCCTCAGCTGAGTTTTCAAGTCTTTCTAAAAAAATAGTAGCTTCAGAATTATTATTCAACTCAATAAATGACTGACATATCCTTACGATTGATTTCTCACTATAATTATTTCTAGGTCCAGAAACCACTCTTTTAAAATTTAAAATCGATTCATCCCATTTTTTATTTGTATAAAGAATTTCTCCCAGCAAATACGATATTTTTTTTATGTCTAAACCGTTTGGATATTTTGCAATATAATTTTCGAGTGCTTTTTTGAGTTGTTTTTCTTTTCTTTGATTCAATAGCATTTCTATTGCATCTATTGAAGCTTTTTCAATTTCTAGTTCAGATATTGATGATAACCCACTTGATTTTATCCATCTAGAAAATTCATCGACGGAATTTTTTTCAACAGCTATTTCTTTGAGCGTTGATAATGCTTGAGTAACTGTTATTTCAGTGGGAAATTTTTTTACATATTCCCTTAATAAATTTTCAGAATTAGTCAAATCTCCATTATTGTAAAGTATCAATGCTTTGTTTAAAATTGCTTTTGGAGTAAAAACGCTTTTAGGAAATTTTTCAATTATTAAATTGTAGTTTTTTAGAGCTTTTTCAAAATTTTCAGACTTAGCATATGTAATTGCCAATTCAAAATAACAATCATCAACTATATTTGAGCTTGGGAAAGATTCAATTGTAGCTTTAAGTTGATTAATTTTTTCCAAGGGTCTTTCCAATAATCCAAAACTAGATGCAATCTGAAAATAAGGATATGTTGAATCATTTTTTAATTTGATGGCTCGTTTATAATTTTCAATAGCTGAGCTATAAGACTTTAAAATAAAATAAGAATCCGCTATCCTCAAGTATGTGTCGTATCTGTATGAATCCGAAAAACTTGACTTCAAAGACTCATTAAAAGCGGATACAGCCAAATCATATTTTGACAAGTTTAAATAATTGTATGCTATATCGTAATCTATAAACATATCTTTATCCAATACAGTTATTAACTTTTGATCCATCTTTAATTCTAGCATAATTTTGATGGATTTCTCAAATTCTCCTAATTCAAAAAGTGCCCTGGAAATCCAATATTTAGAATTTGCAGAGTTTTTTAAGCTATAGTTGTTTACTAAAGATTGTTCAAAATAATCAATTGATTCTTTGTATAATTCTCTATTATAGAGTGATACCGCCTTCATAAAAAAAGCCTTTTGTCTAATTTCTCTAAATTCTAACTTTGGATATTCATTTAAAACCTTTAAAGCAGCTCCATAGTTTTTTCTTTTGAGATAGGATTCAAGTATCAATTTTTGAATGTAATTTGACTCTTTATTTTTGGGATATCTTTTTAAAAAATCATTCAAAATCAAAGATGGATTTTCGTATGAATTCCCAATTCTATAACTAAGTTTAGCATAATTTAAATATGCATCTTCTGTTATTTCTAGATCAAAATTCATTTGAGCTGCTTTTTTAAAAGCATTTAAAGATGCTGTAAAATCCTTTGTTTTTAGGTAACTGTCGGCTAGATGATAGTAAGCATTTTGTGCAACTTTATCTTTACCACTTACAATTTTATTAAAGTTTAGTATTGCTTCATTATAATTTTTTAATTTATAGTTAGAGTATCCTAATTGATAATGATGCGTATTATTTAATTTGCCGTTTTTTCCTTTATAATCCGGAAGATAGCTCAATGCAGACCTGTATTCCTCAAGGTTAAAGTAACTTTCTCCAATTATTTTTGACAATTCAGATTCTTCTTTTTCATCAGATCCTTCTAAGCTTTCAATTGCAAGTTTTATAGCTTCCTCAAATCTTCCAAGCTTAAAATTCATATTTGCCCTAAAATATCCTGTTATATTTTTATCTGTATCTCTATTTAATTTATCAAAGTTTTCGTTAGCTTCATCAAAGTTCTCCAATTGATAAGCAATATATCCTAAATAGTAGTTTGTGTTTTCCTGATAGTCAGGATTATTTTGAACCTTTTGAAAATATTTTTTCGCATCATTATACCTCTTTGAAACAAAAAGTGAATATCCTTTATTAAAATTGTATGTGTTTTTTTGACTTTTAGAAACATCTCTTTCAGAAATTCTATTGTACCATTTTAAAGCATAAGAATATTTCCCATTTTTAAAATAAAAATTAGCCGCATCATAAAATGCGGTTTCAGAAAGATAACTAGTGGGGTTTTCTATAATATATGCATTTAACATTTTCTCTGAACCAGCTACATTTCTTCTCAATTGGGTTTCAATAGAATAAAATTGATTTTCGTTTTTCAAACTATTTAGTGATGGAAAATAATTTTGAACATTATAAAACTGATTTGCTGCTCTATAATGGTTTGAAGCAAAATTTAAGTTTGCAAGATTGTAATATTCAATCTCCCAATTTTGCTGACAGTAGCCAACTAAATGAATTAATAATAAATACAGAAAAACTTTTAACCTCTTATAATGAATCATTGTATAACATATTAAAGCTAAACCTATAACTAAGAACGATTTTTTTACTAAATACGTATAAAATTATTAATAAAATCAAATAATCGTTTGTAGCATTTGACATCATAAATATTAACTTTAGGCAATAATCGATATATATGCCAATTATTGAACTAATTAATGCTTCCATTTTTCAAAATAATAAGTCTGTTTTAGAGAATGTAAATATTGAAGTAGCAAAAGGTGATTTCGTTTTTTTAATCGGTAGGACTGGAAGTGGTAAGAGTAGTCTTATAAAAATACTCTACGGCGACCTAACTTTAAAAAAAGGTATTGGAAATGTAGTAGGTTTTGATCTTTTAAAAATTAGTCAAAAGCAAATTCCTTTTCTAAGGAGAAAAATTGGAGTCGTTTTTCAAGACTTCAAATTATTATCCGATAGAAATATTTACGATAATCTTAAATTTGTTTTACAAGCAACAGGTTGGAAAAATAAAGATAATATTGAAAACAGAATTAAAGAAGTTTTAAAAGAAGTTGGATTATTTGAAATTGAAAAAAAATACCCATTTGAACTTTCAGGTGGAGAACAACAGAGGACCGCAATTGCAAGAGCTTTGTTAAATACACCCGAATTAATCATTGCAGATGAGCCTACTGGAAATTTAGACCCACAAACAAGTAATGAAATTATGGAAGTTTTCAAAAGATTACATAAGCAAGGTATGGCAGTTTTCATGGCCACTCATGATTATAATATGATTGTTAAATTTCCTGGAAAAATTTTCAAATGTGATTCTGGAAAAGTGTTTGAAGTTATTGCAAAACAAAATGAAAATAATAAAAAATAATATATGACTATTTCAAACATCCCTAAACTTAAATATTCAAATAGTGATAATTTTCTTATTATCGCTGGTCCCTGTGTAATTGAAAACGAAGATATTAGCTTAGAGATCGTAAGTAAAATATGTTCTATATCGGACAAACTTAAAATACCATTTGTTTTCAAGGGTAGTTTTAAGAAGGCTAACCGAAGTAAAATTGATAGTTTTACTGGAATTGGTGACTTAAAATCTCTTTCTATTTTAAAAAAAATCGGAAGTACATTCAATATTCCTACTATTACTGATATCCATGAGTCGAAAGATGCTGAAATTGTATCTGAATATGTTGATGTAATACAAATACCGGCTTTTCTTGCTAGACAAACTGACCTTTTGCTTTCAGCCGCTAGAACAGGAAAATTTGTCAACATTAAAAAAGGTCAATTTATGAGCCCTGAAAGTATGAAATTTGCAGTTGAAAAAATTACTTCAACTGGAAATCAGAATTTTATGATTACCGACAGAGGAACTCAATTTGGATATAAAGATTTAATAGTAGATTTTAGATCTATTCCTATTTTAAAAAAAATTGGACCAACTATATTAGATGTTACGCACTCGCTCCAAAAACCAAACCAAAATACTGGTGTCAGTGGTGGAAGCCCAAATTTAATTGAAACAATAGCTCGAGCTGGTGTGGTAAATTCAGTTGACGGATTATTTATCGAGACTCATCCAAATCCAAACAAGTCTAAGAGTGATGGAGCCAACATGTTGGAACTTGATAAACTTGAATCTCTTCTTGAAAGACTAATTAGAATAAGACAAATGATAAAAGAATTTTGATGTTTTTTTAAAAAAACTTAATAATTTTGTTACTTGTTCTTTAAAATAATGGGGTCGACCGGATTTGACAGCAAGACCGAGTGATATGTAAGCATGTCGAGCATTGATTCACAGCTCGTAAATATTGGATTCAAAAGTTAAATGGCGAAAATAACTACGCTCTAGCTGCATAATAAACCGAATTATAGTAAGTTTTTGCTAAGTCCTAACAAGGTTAGGAAGTTAGATGTCTCTTAATAGCCGTTGTTGACGGCGATTAATATAGAGGCACCATAAAAGTCAACATTAAAGTAAAATTGTGTCAGTTTTACTTGAAAATTTAGACACTAAGGTTTTAGTAGATTGTTTTCTTTCAGCTATTACTCGAAAATTAATTGAAAACTAAGCATGTAGAAGGCGTATTATTTACTTGTTTGGACGAGGGTTCGATTCCCTCCGACTCCACTATTACTTTATTGATTTAAATTAACCATAAATGCGATACAAAAGTTTAATATT
>MDSV01240057.1_pt1 | contig 16278 bp, 17 predicted proteins | sample 810851 | NCBI WGS metagenome assembly MDSV01 (sample SAMN05326640, study PRJNA326480) | marine metagenome | isolation source: seawater | place: Atlantic Ocean: North East | collected 2012 | reverse complement strand
TTGACCGTGCTCGTCGCGAAGGTATCGACCTGCTCATAGAAGGTGTCCACATCAATCCAAGCGAACGACTGTTGCGAAGTTGGCGTGATGCAGGTGGCATTGCTCTTGGCTTGGTGATGGCGGTTGGTGAAGAAGACCGTCACCGGTCGATGATACGTTCTCGAGATGCTCACTCTTTCCGCCGAGCAGACCGTTACTTGGCAGCATTTCCACGAATTCGCTCCATTCAGGATGGACTTGTAGAACGGGCGAAAATAGCTTCATGGCCGGTGGTTGATTTGTCACGAGTCAGTAAAGATACAGACCGCATAAAGCATCTCATGGATTTGGCTTGGAACGAACACACTCAGCGTCGTTAACTGTGCGTCACTTCAAACGAAATCGGAATTGTTAGCATCGCTGAACCGTCTGATATTCCCAGTTCGGCATCAAATTGAAGAGTCGTTGCTGAAGTTTCGTTGACTTGCATATCGATGATTTTGATTTCAATTCCTCGTAACTCTCCATGATAGAGAATGTCGTCGTGGACACTTTGGAAGGCAATTTCGCCCGACTCCAGCGGTTCCATGCCACCGTTAATCCATTGTTGAGTACGTGCCTCAGTAAGTTCGGGTACAGCACTAACGACTTCTGTTGAAGTTACCAAAACGCCGTCTGATGCAGTATCGTGTGGCATGGTTAAACCGGCTACCTTGACACCAAAAATCGCCATAGATAGCAGAGACATGAGCAGCACAACACCGGTGGCTAGGAGCATTTGTCCTGCGTCTCGGTCTTGATGAAGATTCGACATTAAATGGTCACGCATCAGTTCCCACCTCCTCGACTCCAAACATCAAGTGTAACGGTCCAAGAATTGCTCCCTATGGCAAGAAGATGATGGACAGTAACGGTTTCACCATTGGGTGAGCCTGTATTTCCATGCGGAGCAGCAGAACCGCTGTTTTGAGCCAGCCAGCAGTTCGCTTCATTGCCTGCAGATATTGAATTTTGAAGCAAGAAACATGCTTCATCAAGTTCTCCATTCTCCAGCAATTCACTCAACCGGTTTTCACCAGAAACTTCAGCTTCGAGTCCGATTCCGTATCGAAAAGCGTCGTCACCGGCAAGTTCCAAGGCAGCATCATGTGCAACAGATGGAGCATCAGGAACCTGTATTCGAATCAAGAAGGTTGCAGACATGAAGAACAGCCAAAATAGCGTCAGCATCTCAAGGATGTGAACTTGAGCATCATCATCACTACGCATTCAATCACCCTGGGAAAATCGGTGATGGGACAAAGGTACCGGTTGATGGATTGAGTCCAGGAACCTCTGTAACCCCAATCAAGTTCGGGGTGAACGCTAACAGGTTAAACACAAACAAGGAGACCACAATCATCATTCCGGAATGCTTGAAACCAGTAGAGAAGCGACCGGTCGACATCAATCCTGCCATGGTGCCGTTACCAACTGCTTGCATGGTTACACCGTAATAGAACACCGTTAGGAAAAACAGCGGGTCAATGTTTCGAATCGTCATGTTTCCAATCGTTTGTCCACCGCTGTCGCCGCCTTCTTCACCACTGGAATTTGAACCAGCAATAGCCGGAATAAAGACAACAGCGAGCGTGACAATTACGCCAAGGAAAACGAAGTACGATGTCCAAATAACCGCAATATACGAACCAATTGCCCGTTTACGTTCACCTTCTAAGAATTTCAATTCGCGAGAATCGTTTGCAGCTGTTACAAGAATGTCCGAAATTTTACCACCGGCACGATCTGCTTCTGCAATCAGCGCAATTGCTCGTTGAACCAAAGGCGTTCCCACTCTGTCAGCAAATTGTTTGATGACATCACTGAATTTGATACCCCAACTGAGTTGGTCTGACATCTTTTTGACTTCGTCATTCAGTGCACCGTATTCAGAGGTTGCTAGGGTTTGAATAGCAACTGTCATTGAAAGACCCCCCTTCCAGTATTCTGCAAGGTCTCGAAGGAAATCAGGGAATTTTTCTTCAACTTCATTTTTCGCATTTTCAACTCTTTCCCAATAATACGAAGCAGGGTAGAGCAAAAAGAAGAATGTCAATCCAAAGAAGTTCAAGAATATGAACGGGCGCATGGATTTTGGGCCCAATTCAACTTCAGGCCCCAACCAAAACGAAGCATTGTTCATGTTTGAAGGAATGCCATCATAGTAGTGGACCGTGACATCAAAGGTTGCTTTGGACAGGCGCTTACCCTCTTCTTTCGAGAAGATGACGAACTCGTATCGGTCGTCTGCAGGGATGTCGCCGATAATGATTTCACAACCATCGTTGTCAGGATTGTTATCGGTATCTGTCGTTCCTTCATAATCCCAAATGTCTCCGTCTTGTGAGCGAATAGCAACAATATAATCGGTTGGAGTATCAGCATCGACGCTGCAGTTAGCCCACAAAGGTTGCAGCACATTGATTCCTCCGGTTTGGTCAGTAGAAACACCGGGCACATCGAAATTTTTCCCCTGTTTTGTGAACGACTTCCATTCCTCTCCTTCCCAAACCACTCGGTCAGGAGCGTCTTGAAGAATTGCACACGACTGATTTGCAGCATAGTCCGGTTTGATGTTGGTGTTGAACGCATCTCCGTTTGGATTTCCTTCAGCATCTTTAGCAGTGATTCCGCAGTAAAGGTTGGTGAACATCGGCTCGCCGTTTTGTGTGGGTATAAATCCTGAATTCGTCACCCAAACAGTTGCCGTGCACAGGCCTAAAAAAATAGAAACGAACAGAATTGCATACAGTTTCGTGAGCGTAGAATCGTCCTTCGGTAGGTCAAGTTTGACGGTAATTTTTTGCTTCTTCTTACGTGCCATGACTTCACCTCCTCTCACATTTCTTGTTCCTTGCTGCTGGTCCATACCAGAATTGAGTACGCAATGTGAATCATCGGTACGAATCCAAGTACAATTCCGTAGAGCATGCCTTCAGACATCTGTGCTCCGGAACCTGAAACCCAGAACATAATGACCAGCATAACAATCAGGAACAGAGGCATTGCGACTGCGACAACAATGTAGGATTCCGCTAACAATGCAATGGATTCCAAAAACATCTGAAGCCGAGTTCTGTTTTCCCTCATGTAGTGTTCAGCACGGTTGAGGAAGTACAGTTTGAGCTGTCCACCAGCAGTTAATGTTCCAACCATGCCTTGGAAAAATTCGGTTAGCCAAACCGATGCTGCTCGGTCAACACTCATCTTCATCGCTGTGATGAGGTCGTATCCCAAGAGAGTGACATCACGATACACCATTGCAGCGTCATCAGCCACGTCACCGTAGATATCTTTGTTCATGGCCAGTGATCTGAAAATCTTGGATGGAGTTGCGTTTGCGGCTGACATTGCAGCAGTGTAGGACGCAGCGTAGGGGAGGTACTTCTCAATCATTGAGCCTCGTCGCTCTGCTTCTCGCTTTGCACCACTTTTGTTGAACTTGAACGCTGCATAGGGGATAATCAATCCACCCACAAGGACAAGAATCACTTTGAGGAGAGGAGGAAATACCTGATATGCAAATCCGTCACATCCATTTCCAGGTTTTGTCGGGTCAATCAAATCTTGATTCCAATACTCCCATTCGAAACAATAGTCAACAGTGGCAGGGTCTTGTATGCTTTCCCAGTACGAGATAATTCCGATGTCAGGAATAAAAAACAAGGAAACAAAGCCCCAAGAGACCATGGTAATGGCCAGTGTAGTCATGATTGCCGTGGCAAGGTAAACTTCTGGCATCATCGGCATCGAGCCTTTGACCAGATTTTCGGCAAGTGCTTTGTCTCCACGTGCTCGCTTGCGCAAGGCTCGGCCTAGGATTCGATTACAAATCCTCTGCCACGTGGTTAAGTCCATCCTCTCACATCCACACTAATTTCAACGAAGTCCATCGACTCGAGCAAGAATCTCCGTAGGTCGGACATAATATTCGGTAACGATTTGAGAAACCTGGTCCGCTTTACGAATATCGTTCAATACCATCCACTCAAGGATACGCTTACGGGTTCGTAGTTCGCGTCGCATATCGTCTTGAGAGTAGTTGAGCTTGACCATGATTTTCTCAAGAACATACGATTTACCACTGAAGATGAAATCATCGCTTGTGACGTCCCAACGGAACACTTCGTTGGTGATAATTTCAAGCGAGTTCGGGTCAATTCCGACAATTTCGACAAGTTGTTTGGTTCTTCGTACACGCTTACCGTTGATACGGGTTTGAATCTGAATCGAACAGGCTTCTAGAGCGGGCAAAAGAACTCGAGGGATGTCAATCGGTTTGTTCTCCAATCGGTGAACGAGTGACGGAACTGAGTCAGCGTGGACCGTTGAATATGCACAGTGGCCAGTAGCCATGGCTTGGAACAGAACGTATGCTTCAGCACCACGAATTTCACCGACAATAATGTATTCCGGCCGTTCACGAAGTGCTGCTTTGAGCAGTTCGAACTCTCCAATCACGCCATCGGTTGATTCACCACCGAAACCTTGCCTGGTTAAACCAGGAACCCAGTTCGGTTGAGGGATGTTTACTTCACGAGTTGATTCGATTGATACAATCTTCATTTGCCAAGGAATGAAAATACACATGGCGTTGAGTGTCGTTGTCTTTCCAGATGCAGTACCGCCGACAAACAGCATTGGGACTTCATTTTGGAACGCAATCCAGAGATAGGCGACCATCAAGGAGGACATTGTTCTAAACGCAACGATATCTGCTGGAGAGAACGGGTCGTCCTTAAATCGTCGAATACAGAAAGCCGAACCGCGGGTTGAAATTTCGTGTCCAAGTTTCATGACAATTCGAGAACCGTCCATCAGAGTTGCATCCAGCAATGGGTCTGCAACTGAAATGTGTTTTCCACAGCGTTGTGCGAGTTTGATAACGTAGGACTCTAGTTCATGATCGGTATTCCAAACGCAGGTCGTTTCAACGGATTCGAACTTTCGGTGGTATGCGAAAATAGGGACTCCTGTTCCATCGAGAGAAATATCTTCAACGTTGATGTCGTTCATCAATACGTCCATTTGTCCGTATCCAATCAAGTCTCGACGCAGGTAGTAGAAAATCTTCGATTTCGATTTTTTGTTGATTTTCATACCGTAGGATTTGATGACCTTGTCCATTGCAGTTCGGATGTATGCCTCTGGGTTGGCATCGATTTCTTCGATGTTTGCGGTCAGTGAGCGAATAAAAATGTCAAGAATTTCATCTCGGTATTCCTGCTCCTTTTTGGTCATTGGAGGCTCAATGATTTGGTAAATAATATTCAGAGTTTGCTTGTCACGAACGATGCGTGCAAAGGCATGCGGAGGCATGACTGGATACTTGTCAAGTTCGTCATATTGAGCGCGTTGTTTGGCACGCTGACGCTTGCCACCGCCCTTGTTTTGTTTTCTTGCCATACGCGCACCCTCTGCCGAAGCAATTTATCACACGCTATGGCCGACTATAACACTTGGGTGAAAACCACCCCGAAAACCGTCACCTGCGAGCAGAATAATTTCTCCAGAGAGCCCGAAATTTCTCAACAACTTCAATCCCGGTTTTCAAAGTCTGTGAGCCACTTTCGACATGAGTTTTGAAATTCGGTCAAATCGATGTTGTTGTCGATTAAAAAATCAGCCTCGCGAATGATGGATTCAAGACCCCATCCCCGTTCTCGATTATCGCGTATCTCAAATGCAGCTCTGTCTCCATCCTCTGAACGTCCACGGTTTTGGATTCGGGTAAATCGAGTATCCGGTGATGCATCGACAGCCAAAGAAAAGAAATTCTTTTTCCACCGCTGTTCAAAAACGACCCGTTCAGCGGTACCTCGCATACCTTCAATCAAGACAATCTCATTGGTTTTGAGAAGTTCATCTACAGCATCAGCAAGACGAACTGCGAGAACATCCTCGCCATGTTCAGCACGAAGTTGGGCTGCAATTTCACCAAATATGCCGGGACTTTCTTCAAGTTTCAGGCGTCGTACTTCAGCACGCACCATGTCCCCCATTGAAAGAACAGGAATGCCATGATTGTTTAGGACGCTGGCAAATTCACCCTTTCCTGAGCCAGGCATGCCGCAAACTGCAACGACTCTTGCCATGCTTCATCGGGGTGGTCCACCGCTCATCAAGATACCTCTGACAATCCCCGCGTATCTTCAATTTGAAAACTCGGCTTTGCCCCACCGACGGTCCATCAATTTCCATAACAGTGCTGAAGCAAAGAGGAGTCCTATCGATATAGCAATCATGCCTTTGTACCCTTGTTCAACTGTACTCTGGTCGAACATTGTTGAGGTTGCAGCCAAACCGTCTTGAGATGCACGTTCCCACCAGTTTCCATACAACGATACATCGCCTTGGGTAAAGGACAACAAAAACAACAACAACAGGGGAACGACCGTGCCAATCCAAAACCAAATCATGATTGAGGCATCGAAAATGGCCTTGTTCGGTCGAAGCCCCATCAAAAAGGCTGTGAGGGCGACAATGTAGATTGAGTTTGCAAACATGACGATGATGCTGGTTGGCAACGAGTTCCATTCATCCAATCTCCATGCCATCAATACGATGAAAATCAGTGAAATCCATGAAGTGGCCAAGAAATACACCACCACTTTAGCTCGAATCAATTGAGGGACCCTAAGGGGAAGGCCGTTCATGAATTCAGGAGAGTCAAGAATTGTGAGCCATGAATAAAAATTGAATCCAAAGAAGCCGAGAAATGGGGCGTAAGACAGTAAATTGATTGGAATTGGTGCCTCAGCAAAGTCCACCAGCCATGCCATTCCAAGCAGAACCAACAGAGGTATGGCGTAGGACACCGTCATTTTCTTAATGGAGCCTGAACGGAACAAATCAACAAATTCTTTGGCCACTATAAGTCGAATTTCTCCCCTTCCGAGGAATCCGAGTCGGTTGTAGATTGGCGTGAACATCTCTCTTCTTTCAACCACAGATACATCAAAGTCATCAACAATCAGAGAAGAAGAGAACATGCCAAGTCCTATGCTCGCAGCCAAAGCCAAACCGGCGGTAGCGAAGTCTTGACTTGACTGAACATTAAGGCCCCAAAGTAAGGCACGAATATCCAATTGTCCAAGCCCGATTCCTATGCCGACTGCAACGATAAGTATCGGTCCCAAAACGGTGTATGGTCGCCCTCTCATCCATAGAGAAGATGCAAAGAATGCCAGAGCCAAACCCTGTGCGAGTGTGATGATCATCGCCAGCCATGTCCAAGGAAGGCTTGACCATTCCAGAGGAGTTGTAATACCTGCTACAGAATCCAACATAATTCCAATGGCCATTCCGGCGACAACTGGGGAGAGAATCAACATCACGTAGAAACACAAATCCTTGATGAAATAAGCGAAATGTGCCACAGAATTCGGCAAGGGTTGGAGTGCTGGTGCTGCGAGAAGGTAATTCTTGGTACCTGCTCTGTGAACGATTGCGTCATGACCCATGAAGGCAAATGTCCCCATGCCCAAACTAAACATCAGCAGTGGTAAGTGGAGAGCGAATCGCAGTTCGCTCCAACTGAAAGTTTTGGAATCAATGTCGCTGACTTGTGCAGAGGAATCTCCAACTAGAAACTGAAGTCCAATCGTCGTGATGGCCGTGACCAGAGTCAACAGAAGCGGAAACAACACAATTTGACGCTTCTTGGCAAATTCAATGCTCTTCCGCCCTTCCTCCTTGAACATAACTCGGAATGTTGCTGAAAACGCGTTCCATCCTCGCAACGGTTCGTGGAGCAATTGGTCATGAGCACTGGTTCCCAGTGGAGCATTGGATGAATATTCATCGCCAACCACTTCATCCCAGTCTCGAGAGACGACCTTTACTCCAGTCATCCTTTACTCCTCCTCGCTTTCACCGTCTTTGATTCCTTCATCACTGAGTCGTTCTACGTCCTCAATCGAACGACCAACCAATCGAATAAAGACATCTTCAAGTGTCTCTTCGTCTGATTCTTTGAGTCCTTTAACGGTACCTGCTGCCAACACCTTACCGTGATTGATGATTGCCATACGATTGCACATTCGCTCAGCCATCTCCAAAACGTGGGAGCAGAGGAATATTGTGCCACCGTTTTTGACATGTTCCAACAACCACTGGCGACATTTTCGCTGATATATTGGGTCGAGATTTGCGAAAGGTTCGTCAAGAAACAACAACTTTGGTTTGTGAATAAATGCAGCGGCAAGCATAACTTTTTGCCGTTGACCCTTGGACAGGTCTTTGCACATTGTATCGCGCTTTTCCTCTAGACCAAACCAGTCAATCCAATGCTCGACATGCTCCTGTATTTGGTCAACACTCCTCAATTTCGCCACGAATTCGAGAAATTCAAACGGTGTCAAGAACGAAGGTGGTGATTCGGATTCAGGTACAATACCGATGTTGGCTTTGACTTTTTGAGGGTCGGACACTGCGTTAACACCGAGAACTTCAATCCGGCCTTTGCTCGGACGCAATTGGCCTGTGAGGAGTTTGATGAACGTTGATTTTCCAGCACCGTTTGGTCCAAAAACACCGAAGAATTCACCGGCATGAACTTCGACATTCAATGGATGGAGTGCGATAAAATCGCCGTACTTTTTGGCCATATCTTCTGCTTTAACGAGTGGGGCAGCCGGTTCAACCATGCAAGGACTAAACGGTCGTGGTCTTTGAGTTCTTGGTCGTTGAGGAATGAAACTCGAGTTGACCCCGTCGGTGAAATGATGAACTGAATCTTCTTGGGAGTGTCATGAGCGCACCTCAATCCGATGTTTTGAACATCGAAACCTATCCCTTAAGCGAAGAAAAAGACATTGGCGTAATCGCCTGGGTGACCATCAATCGTCCTGAGAAATTGAATGCTCTCAATTCGGAGGTATTGTCCAGCATCAAGGATATGGTTGCGTGGGCTGAATCTACCGATTCAGTACGTGTGGTTGTGGTCACAGGCGCCCAACCAAGTCCTGCTCCCGAAGGAAAGCGAGCCAAGCCGAATGCTTTCGTTGCAGGGGCAGACATTACGGAATTTGTCGGAAAGAACAGCGAAGACATTCGTGTAAAGTTTACCGACAATGCTGTTGAAGCTCTCTGGGGCCTCAGCAAACCTACCATTGCGATGATTGACGGTTTTGCACTTGGTGGTGGATGCGAAGTCGCATGTTCATGCGATGTTCGGATTGCGAGTGAGCGTTCTCGATTCGGAACTCCAGAAATTAATCTTGGACTTATTCCAGGTTACGGAGCAACCCAAAGATTGGTTGAAATCGTTGGATTAGGTAAAACCATGGAGATGATTCTGACTGGGGAAATGATTGATGCAAATGAAGCACATCGAATTGGCTTGGCCAACCATGTTTGCTCTCCAGAAGAACTTCATTCCTTCACCCTTAACATGGCTCGAACCATAGGTGGCAAATCGTCTCACACCCTGCGAGTTGGCAAGGCCACGATTCGTGCTGCTCTCGATACAGGATTGACAGAAGGTATTGCTATAGAGGCTGAGTCTTTTGCTGAATTGTTTGATTCCAAAGACCAAGAAATCGGCGTCGACGCCTTTCTCAATCGCACCTCTCCCGAATGGGAGCATAAGTAAGCGCTTGGTCGCTACCCTTCATTTATCGAAAGCAACTACCTGTTCCGGTAACCATTTTCCCGAGCAAATTCGCGGAAGTGGTGCATGTGGACAGCATTCTTACGAACAAATGCGCGGGGAATAACACCTTCCCAGCGACCGAGCAAATCGTTCCATACGCGATCACAGACGGTTGATTGCAATTCACGTAGAAGTCGCAAGTTGGTCGCATTGAGTGCAGCTTCGCTCGCACAGCAAGGTCCTGCAGCACTTTCGGCTTTTTCTGAAGCCTTTCTTTGCTGTTCTTCCTGTTTCGCAGCAATCCATTTCATGCGAATTTCTTCTGCACGTTCGCTGTTTGCTTTCGCTGGACCTTTGTTGTTCCTGCGTGCACTGGATTTACGTCCTGTTCTTCGGTTCTTACCGTTGTGGTGAGGTTTAATATGTCGATTTCTTTTCATAATTTTTTCTCCAATTTGTTATGGCTTCGCCTTAGCTTAACCATTGTTTGCAACAAATCTTCAGAGAAATTAGTCGAGCATTTTTTTCGCACCTGTGGTCAGAGATAACTGTAAAGTTCCTAACAATCAAAATACAAGTCCACACTATATTAAACACGGGCGGGATAGCCCTTTTTTGGGCTAGAAACCAACAATAAGTTCCCAAGCAATTGCAAAAATTGCCACGTCTGCACATGCGTGGGCGACCCACGCAACCCAAATACTGCGATACTCAATATACAGCCACGAAAAAATCGAACCGCCAATAAAGACACCGAGTGAAGCTATTACTGCACCCAATGGGTCGAGGAAAAAGATCAATGCGATGGAATGGTGGAGGGTGAAAATCGCTGACGAAAGAAACACTGCTGTCCATTTACCATTGACGAATTGTTCTATTTTGGAGGTAATAAACCATCGGAACACATATTCTTCAAGTACAGAATTGATGAATACCCAAAACACGATTGCTGCTGCTAACCTCCACGGTACAGTTAATCCAACCGGATAGAGGATGGATTTCAAGGCCTCAGGTTGCAACATCTGCTCTCCCAACAGAAAGTACGCAGCCCAAATCGTGAGAATCATGCCGATACCAAGCAGAAGCGACATACCCCATCCGCCTTTTTTTGCAGGAGACCATGAAAACGGTTGCTTCTCAATACGTAGATGCCAAAAACCGGGTAAGCCGAAAACCCAGGCTTTGGTAAAGACAAACACGACAACAGCCCACAGGCCTGCTTTGAAGACAAATCCCGTAGTTACAGAGATGGAGGGTGCAATACTTACCAACACCAACCCCAAAAGGGCAAGGTTACGGGTGTTGTGATGTGAATCACTATTCTCAAGGTCTTCAATCATCATCAAATTCAAAGCGAACTCAGGCCATATCCACTTCAATGTTGACCCGTACTTAGTCCGAATCGTTCATTTCTTCACGAAGAAGTGCGAGTGCGTTGCTTGCATCTGGCAACGGTAGTTCTGGCATAGGAAGCGGTAACCCCTCGCCTGGAATGAGCGGAGGTAGTGGAAGACCATCCGGTCCAACAAGTGGCGGCAGGGATGGTTCAGGTTTCTTTGTCACTTGTTGGAATCCATCATCCAAAGGCGTTCGAAGTTTGAGGATTCGAGCCTCATCAATACGGATGAATGTTGCACCGTAAACGTGGCCTGGTGTTGGATTTTGAGGTGAATCGAGAACTGTCTGGCCGTGACCTGGGGTTTGCAAGAGTTTGACCAAGTCTTCTCCAGCAGTCTGTTCTTCCCACATGCGCGCAGTTGAAGCGCGAATGTCTGCGAGTTGTCCTCGCCTTCGCATTTCGATCTTCTTTCGAATTTCGTCATGCTTGATTTTTCTCTTGTGAATCGACATTTCAATATCCGCATTTTCAACAGATTCTGGACTAACTTCAACCACGAATTCGTCAGCGACGTGAACATCTTCGATGGTAACCTCGACCATTTCTTCTCCGTTGAGTTCTTCTTGCTCAACTTCAGCCACCAACATTTCTTCTTGCTCGGCTTGAGCAGACTGTATTTTAGCGAGTTTTCTTTCTCTGAGCGTCGCACCATCGAGGGAATCTTCAGTGACCGGTTCAGGAATCTCAACGTCATTGGTTTCTTCTTCAATCTGCTCGGTTGCTTCAACCGGCACAGGGGTGACTCTTTGTTGCGGTGCTCGAGCAACTTGTTTTGGAGTTCCCATTGAAATCCAAACCATTGATAGCAACAGGATTGCAGCAATACAAATCCATTTGAGGGTGCTGGTTACCGCTGGGTTTCCTGCATTCGACAGGTAAAAAACAGCGACACACAGAGCACTAATCCCAACGACAGAACGTGCGAATCCCATGGCCCTCAACTCAGTCCAGTTGGTTTTAACTTATCATGCTGATGGCAATTGCCGCAGTAAGTCATCCAATGCCCTACTTCGGTGGCTGTAGGCTTGTTTCTCTTCCAAAGGAATTGCTCCAAATGTGTTGCCATGGGTGCTTTTCACTCCATATTGTCCGGGTGGGAGAGGTTTTCCCAATTCGTCCAAGTCTGAAGGGGTAAATATTGGGTCAAATCCAAATCCTTCTCCTTCGGAACTCTGTAAGGCAATCCAACCTGGGCAACTGCCGTTGCCGAACAGAATTTCTCCGTTCATCCAAAGAGCAGCAACCGCTTGAAATTCTGCAGAACGAAGTTGGGCACATTGGACCGTGTCCTCGCTGTTCAAGTGTTCAAGCAATCGCAAGATTCCGCTGCACCCCAAGGTGTCCAAAACATACGAGGAATAAACTCCCGGAAATCCATTTAGAGCGTTAACAAATAACCCTGCATCCTCAACCAATACCATGTCCTGAGTGTTTCCTCCATCCGGAAGATGTTCCAATGCTTGGTTGATTTTTGCTCGTGCAACTTCCTCCAGTGTGTCCACTTGGGGCTCAGTAATCATCCCTTCATCGAGATTTAAGTGCTTGACTGAGTAGCCAAGCGGTTCAAGATGATTGGCCGCCTCTTTCAATTTTCCAGCATTTCCGGTGAGAAACCAAATGGTCCGAGTCATGGTTCTGCTAAGCGTCCTGCATATTGAGGTATAGGTGTGAAAACATATCCTTATTCGAAATTTTGAGCGAGGCTTCAAAGCCAGTGTGATGAAGCACCTTTCATGCTGCAACAGATTGGTATTGTTGCCCTCGGGGGCGCATTGGGTGCTGCACTTCGCTACGCTGCTAGTGAACTGATTGGTACAGAATCGTTCCCTTATGCGACCCTTTCTGTAAATCTCGTCGGTTCATTTCTGCTTGGAATAGTCGCAGTTGCCCTCACGCAGAACCTTCTTTCGACAAACATGGCTCTCTTGCTTGGAACTGGGGTTTTAGGCGCATTCACAACCATGTCCACTTTCTCTGTTGAAACAATCGAAATGTTTGAACAAGGTCAGAGCAATTCAGCAATTGTGTACATCCTCATCACGATGATGTTCAGCCCACTTCTCGCTTTCCTCGGTTGGAGGCTTGCACAGTCCGCCTTGGCGTGATGAAGTGGCTTTATGTAGGACTCCATTCTTCACCCACATGGGGAGCAAGCCTACGTTATTTTCGTAATCCCTAAGAGTTGATGGTATGACAGAACACAATCTCATTGAAACATTGAATGAAGCCCTTGGATGGGAACTACGCGCAGCTAACATGTACGCACATTATGCCGCAAATATCCGAGGGATACATCGCCTTCAACTATCGCCAATGTTCACTACTGAGGCCAACGAATCGACCACACATGCCGACATTGTGCGCAAAGCTATAGTCAAACTCGGTGGAATACCCGTTACTGAGAGAAATCCCCATCCAATTATCCATACCACTCTCTATGATGAAATGCTTGTCCATTCGCTTGAGACCGAAACCAAAGCAGCAGCAGTCTATGCCTCGATTATGCTGGAAATTGAATCAATTGGTGACGAAGAAATGTACGATGCCATTGAACAAATCTATCTTGCAGAATTGCGAAGTTTGGAAGAATTGCGACTTCTTATGGAATAATCATCCATGGTATCGAACTCTTGAACGAACATCGTCAAGTCGTTTCAAGACTTCATCAGCTGTAGGAACGGCTCCTCCAGATTGTTCTGGAGGTGGGCCAAGCGCCTCCTCTTCTAAGGTATATCCTTCAAGCAACACATCGATTGCACCGAGATGCTCAGGATGAGATGCCCCCAATATCTCGTCAATTACGTGAAGGTCGATACCAAAGCGTTCGACTTCATAATCAATGGCTGCTAAACCAAAATCAATCAAGGCAGGAATTCCTTGGCGGTCAACAATGATGTTGTTGGTCGAAAGATCTCCGTGGGTTATCGCCTCTCTGTGCAATCTTCGAATCAAGGCGCCAGTGTTTCGAAGTGTTGTTTGGAGAAGTGAATCGGAAACAGTTTCATCACGCAACAGTTCAATCAAGGGGACACCGGGCATTTTCTGCAAAATAATCCGCCCTGTTTCAGGGTCGAGGTCGTATACGGTTGGAACGTTCACTCCTGAGCGTTTAAGACGTATAAGCAATCGAGATTCACTCATCATTCTTCGATATCCTAAACGGTGGTCAAGGTCTGGATGTCGCCATTTCCGTGGCCTTCGCAATTTGCGTACTGCATCGAGCCCCATCCATGTACCTGACCAAACTTCAGCCTCCGCACCCAAGTGCAGTCGCTCGGCAGGTACAAAGGCCATGTTGAGGGCTTTGGGTACATATTTATCAACACTTCACCAAAGGTTTGTTTCAAAAGGGGCGACTTCGTCCCAGTGTTGAGCCACCATGACCGTTACGCTTCCAATGTGTTCCGTGGATTTCATGGATACATCACTTTCACCTGAAGAAAAGGCTATTTCAGATAGAATTAGCGAACTTCGAGCCCAACTTGGTGATGATTTGCTCATCTTGGGCCACCACTACCAAAGGGACAGTATTGTCATGCATGCTGATTTCCTCGGTGATTCGTTCATGCTGAGCCAAAAAGCAGCAGAATCTGAAGCGAAATACATCGTGTTCTGTGGCGTTCACTTCATGGCAGAATCAGCAGATATTCTTACCAGCGATGAACAGATTGTTGTTCTTCCAAACATGCGAGCAGGTTGTTCTATGGCGGATATGGCAACACTTCGTGAGGTTGAGTTGGCATGGACTACATTGCTTGAACAGGCAGAACTCAACGACCCTCTTGACCGAGAAGACCCGACAGCTCCTGCAGGTCCTGGTGAGAAATTTTTGGTGCCTGTAACGTACATGAACAGCAGTGCCGACTTGAAAGATTTCGTTGGTCGTCATGGTGGAATTGTATGCACATCAAGCAATGCCCAAGGCATTCTAAACTGGGCATTTGAGCGAGCTGGACCCAACGGAGCAGTACTGTTTTTCCCAGACCAGCATCTTGGCCGAAATACCGGCAACGCCATGGGTATTCCGCTTGAACTCATGCCGACATGGACGCCTGGAATCGGTGCGATGGGTGAATTGAAAGGAAGCAGAATAATTCTTTGGCACGGCTTTTGTTCGGTTCATAAACGCTTTACTCCGTCTCAAATTGAAAATTTCCGGTCTCAACATCCAGACGGTGTTGTTGTTGTTCATCCTGAATGCCCAATCGAAACGGTTTCAGCGAGCGATGCCAATGGATCTACGCAGTACATTCGAAATTTCGTAGCGGACCTTCCATCAGGCTCGAAAATTGCAATTGGAACTGAAATCAATATGGTGGCACGACTTGCTGATGAGCATCCGGACAAACATATCGAATGCCTTGATGAAGAAATTTGCCCATGTTCGACGATGTACATGATTCATCCAGCTTATCTCATGGATGTTCTTGAGAGAATCGTCGATGGCGAGATTCCAAACCAAATCAAGGTTCCAAAGGAGATTCAAGAAGGTTCTTTGATGGCACTTGAACGAATGTTGAGCATCAAGAAGTGATTATTCCTCTTCATTTAACATTCGGTTTTGTCGTAATTCCGATTGTTTTTGAACCACAAACAGGAACACCAACATGACACCAAAGAGAATACCAATCTGTAGGATGATGTTCGAATAGACAGTAAGTTCGGGTGTCCATGAGTGGATATGGATACTCACTTCTCCATCAGCATCTTCTTCGAAATACACCAAATGGTTTTCCAAAACATGTGGGTCCCACTGGTGCAGTGCGTCGGATGTTAGCAACTGAGTGTGATTGTTTGTGAGGTTGACGAACTGAATCTCCCCGTCCATGTATTTGTTCAGTGGTTTTGTAGGATCAAGATGGTCTCGAATTGACCAAGCGAGTATTCCATTCTTGAGCGAAGGGTCACTCACGGCATATTTTGCATCACTCGCCAACCATTGCTGGTCATTGGAACGGTTGTAGACGACCAAGCGGTCCGTTGCACTGACATTGACTGTTGCTGCCAAGAATTCATCATCAAACACGAAGTCGGTTATCGTAGCATTCTCCATATCAACGGGCGTGTCCCATTGGGCAAGGATTTCATCCTGTTCCTCAGGAGCAGAGGCATTGATGTCGTTAATGATGATTGAACCAGATGAACCGATTCGTGAAAATTGAATGTTTGTTGGAGAGTTTTCCAATACCAAGGCCAGTTCCAATCCGTTCGCACGGACAAGTTCGACGTTGCCACTGCTAAATCCAAGAGGTATACCGTTTCCAGA
>MDSV01146091.1_pt1 | contig 16278 bp, 18 predicted proteins | sample 810851 | NCBI WGS metagenome assembly MDSV01 (sample SAMN05326640, study PRJNA326480) | marine metagenome | isolation source: seawater | place: Atlantic Ocean: North East | collected 2012 | reverse complement strand
CTCAACTGTTGCTACGTCCTTTTTTTATTTCTCGACAACTTCTAAAAACTTTTGTGGATCCACCTTCATTATCTCATCCCAAGATAAATCAGAATTATTTTTTATAAATTCTTTAACTAGCCAATATCCAACTGAGTATCCTGTCCATCTTTGATATTTGTCATTTCCAAACAAAAATTCTTTAATGACTTTCTGATCTCTGGATTCAAGAATATCTTTTGACTCCTTTAATACATTAAATGCCTCATCTTTGGTTAAGGCTCCAGCCCATTTGCTTACTTCAGGATCAAAATACTGTTCTCTAAAATTTTCAGCCAAACCTTCTAATAAAATTTCATCTAAAAGTGTGTAGTTATTGAAATCATCATAATGGTGGTAATAATAGATTGTATGATTCAGTTCATGAGCAACGGTATTTTCAATAGATTTTTTTGAGTATTGATCTAAATTTACAAATAAGTGAAAAACACAGCTGTAAACTGCCACAGCCATTACGCCGTCAAAAACTTTATCGTCTTCGGTGGTAAGGTAAGGATGAACAAAAATAAAGTTCTTAGTTGGAACAGATAACTTTTCATTACACTTTTCAATAGTTTCTGAAATAGTTTTTTCTATTTCCAGCTTCTGCTCTTCAGAGATTTCTTTATATTGCTTAGCACTTCCGTTTCCAATGTGGTCAAATAAACCTCTTTTTAACAAATCAACATCTGCATAACCAGAATAATCAATACTTCCTTTCTCTTTTATTAGAGAAAGGATTGAGTCAACTATTTCATTTTTGTCCTTAAACTCCCCACTTGGAAAATAAAATTCAATTTGTGACAAATCCTTATTCATAACTTCATATTAACAAAATAAAAAAGAGGCGGAAAGTTTTTAGCTTTCCGCCTCTGGTATCACTCGAAAGGATGCGGGAACTTAGTTAGCTGACCATAAGTCAGTTTGCCTTGCCCGAACCTCTTGGCGACTTCGTCCAAACGCTTCATTCCAGCGGGTTCCTGACGATTACCAAAGGTCATCTGTACTGTGCCGGGAACGATCACTCTGACAATACTGAGATCGCCATTACCACCATAGTCATCAGAGAGCTCAAGAGGAACAACTAAATGTTTCCAACCCTTACTCTCGAAACAACCAAGGAGATTGTCCCAAGTTTTAGGAGCATTACCCCCTATATCTTGGAATGATACAGATCTCTGGCTTTCAACCAAGAAATCCGCACGACGGAAGTATTGTTTTTGGCCGTAAAGACGACCATGATCGTTGGGCCAAATGACCTCGTCTGGACGAATTTTATCAGACACGCCATGTTGCAGGCGATGAAGAACAGATGCCTCCACCTCCATGAGCGCATGACTGACAGCGTGCTCAACATCAAAACTGGAGCAAGAGGCACAAGTGGTAAAAGTATGCTCTTCACTTTGAGCCATGACAAATACCACAGGTGCCAGATCGAGTGAATGATCAACAACCCACACTTCAAACCCAGCATCCCGTAGCTCATAGATACGCTTTTGGATATGATCCGGTAGCGTATCTTCTGAAACTACTGGCATATCGAGCCTGCAGAAATACGAGTTGATGAATGAATCCCTCTCAATCAGTTCAAGAGTACCAGTCTCAATTGCCGTCTGCTTATCAGGGTGCGCGGCGCATCCCGATGAGTTTGAAAAACAATAGTAAGGAGTTTCTGGAAAATACGGGAAATATACATGGTCGGCAAGAATATGAAATTCATTACCATCCAAATCAAATCCCTTTGTCCAGTTGTACCTCATATCCTCATCAAACTGTGCAAACGGAAATCCCTTGATCCTGTACTGACTTTTGTGGAATCGAATAACTTCTCGGGGATCGATAACATTATCCAACTCACGATAAGTAGCACAGGTAAGCTCTGGAATGCATCCGCAAGAAGTCCATTCCTTGGTTTCAGAAATCGCTTTTTTCAAAGCCATTTCAGGAGAAGGGTCTCTACCATGCGACCAGCTTCGTTTTTCTGACAAACGAGATGAGGCAATGGTAAAACCAGGAGCATACCCTTTGGCCATTGGAATAGCCCAGTCAACTTGCAAGGTCGAAGGTTTTCCCAAATCAGCTTGCTTACCCTCTTTGCCAAAGGCAACAAGAGTAAGCGGATGGTAGTCATCAGGAAGTTCAATAGACTGAGCAACGAGCTCGTCTACAAAACCTCCAATTTCCAGAGTTGCAACACCTTGACGGGTAGCTTCCAGAAGAATGTTCTGAGCGGAATGCCCAGCTTCCAAAGGAACGTACAACATACTTCTGTTGCCATATTTTTGGTTCGATACAGTGAAAGAACCGCTAATGGCAATGACTCCGTGGGTTCCTTTCTGAATGCCAGCAGGGCTCAAGAAAGACCTAGCAAACCTCAGTACGTCAGTTGAGACAAGCCTGAAACCGACAGAACCTTCTTGATCGTAAAGCACTCGATATACCCCTGGATGCAGATCGCCTGTTTTTGCAAACAGACCAACATGAATCATTAGGGGATAAAGTGCTCCAGCGGATGGCACAGAGCGATGAGAGCGTCCGTCAGCTGTCAGGCATTCTCCATACGCACTCCAAAGCAGATCGATGACAGTTTGAAAGTCAACGGTCTCTCCAGAAAAAGTACGTACAGATTTACGACGGCTGATAGTCTCAGATAGATCACTTTTTGAAGGTTTATAAGCCTTCTCTAAGTTCTCATTGCGATGCCTTTCAGTGGCTTGAGATACTAATCGTGCCACATCTTCATCACTGACATTTGTCGGAAACCTCATTGGGTTCGTGACAGTTTGCCAGAACTCATTTTCAAGTGTTTTTCCATCAACAACCACTTGTTTTTGGAACAATTCCTCGATAAGCCCTTCGATTGATGCACGATCCCAATCCTGAGACATGACATCGATGACTTCACTCAACTTCTTGGTTCCATTGCAGATATCAAGAAGTTGAACGATAACAGCTCGAGGAACTTCAACCACCACCTCTTTACTGAATGTAGTGAAAGTTGTTCTGTTGCCAGAGATAAGGACCGAAGCCCATACAATAGGAATACTTCCAAATTTCATGATTTATCCTTTCGTTTGTGTTGTTTAAGAACTAGTTTATCTGACTTGACACTATATAATATGTGTTATTTTGTCAATAATAAAAAACAAAAATTCAACGAAAGAACCCACGAAGGGATTCGAACTCAAAATACGTTGTAAATTATAGGTTTTAGCATAGGTCCGATACTAAAACCTGTTGGCGGGCTACCTCGGGCTGGAACCGTGGTCGATCAAGCCCTGTAAGGCATTTTTAATACTTCTCAGTATAGCAATTTAAGGTTCTAACAGCACCTTATATTTTTCAAAAAGTGACAAAAGTGACACGTATGAGCGATTTAAAGTTACACTACTTTGTAACCTTTAGAGCTTGACTCGCCTCAATGTCATTGCATTTACCACAACAATTACCGTAGATAAACTCATGACCAAGGCTCCTATCTCTGGCCTCAAGAAGAACCCCCAAACTGCAAATACTCCTGCGGCGGCAGGTATAGCGACTATGTTATAACCAAGTGCCCAGACAAGATTCTGGATCATCTTTGAATATACTTTTTTAGACAGTTTGATCAATTTAACTACATCAGAAGGATCATTGTTTGTTAATACAACATCACCCGATTCAACAGCAACATCAGTGCCTGCTCCAATAGCAATGCCTGCATCGGCTTGGGTAAGTGCAGGAGCATCGTTCACACCATCACCAACCATAAGAACCGTATTGCCTTGTTCTTGAAGGTCTTTGATGTGCTTGTATTTATCTTCTGGCAAGACGTCAGCAAAATAAGTATCAATTCCAAGTTGATCTGATACTTCTTTAGCAACCTGCTCATTGTCTCCAGTGAGCATTGCTACCTTTATTCCCATAGTGTGTAGATTCTTCACCACATCATGTGACGAAGTTTTAATAGAATCAGCGAGGGTAATATACCCCAACAATTCTTCTTTAGTTGCTACAAACACGACTGTGCCCGAAATATCTTCTGGGATATTAAGATTGAAATTTTCAATTATCTTTTTGTTTCCAACAAAGTATTCTTTTCCGCCAATCTTAGCCTGTACACCTTGTCCGGCAATATTTTTAAAGTCACTTGTTTCAGATAAATACAGTTCCTTTTTACGAGCATGCTCAAGAATAGAGTGCCCAATTATGTGAGAAGAATCTTTTTCAAGCGAAGCCGCAATTTTTACTATTTCGTCTTCATTTGATCCAACCATGACTTTAATTTTTGTAACTCCAAATTTTCCTTCAGTCAGTGTGCCTGTCTTATCAAACACTACATAATCAACTTTGCGTATCGTCTCAATTTTTGAAAGATCTTTTATAAAAAAGCCGTTCTTCACCGCAAGAGATGTGGTAATAGTTGTCACTGTTGGAATAGCAAGACCGAGTGCATGAGGACAAGCAATAACAAGAACAGTTATCGCAAGAGTTATAGCAAACACAAATGGCTCTCCTATAACAAGTGTCCATATTACCAATGTCAAAAGTGCCGTAATTCCTGCAACAAAAGTAAGTATAGCCGACGCCTTATCAGCAATTCTTTGAGACCGCGGTTTTGTTTTTCCGGCTTGCTCAATAAGTTTCTGTATTTGCCCAACGGTTGAGTTTTCCCCAACACGAGCAAGTTTGATAGTTAACGATCCATCAAGACAAATTGAACCCGCAACAACTTCCATGCCTTCTTTTTTCTCAACCGGCTTTGACTCACCACTTATAAGCGACTCGTCTACATTTGCAGATCCTTTAGTTATCACACCGTCAGCAGGAATCTTTTCACCTGGCTTTACTACGACAATGTCATTTTCTCGTAGTTCATTAATACCAACGTCAACCTCTTTCCCATTAACGATCTTATGTGCTTGTTTTGGTAATAACTTAGCAACTTCTTGCAAAGCATTTCCTGCCGCGCTACTTGATTTAGCTTCTAGGTAGTGTCCGAAGAGGAGTACCCATACAAGGGTGGAAATTTCTAAATAAAACTCAGCGTGAAGTGAAGAAATAAATGTGGAAGCCACAGAAAAAAGATAACCGGCACCAACAGCAAGAGAAACAAGAGTCATCATGCCATACTGCTTTGCTTTTATCTCGTGCCACGCATGTTGGAAAAACACGACTGAAAAACCGAAGATAACGGTTGCAATGACAAACTGTATCCAAGCACTCAAGCCAAATGTAATTCCGAGTATTTCAGATACTTTTGGATGTACTAGGACGAGAGGAATGAGTAAAAAGGTAACAATCCAAAATCGTCGTAGGTATTGCCTCGCCGAGCCGTGACTCATTCCATGCCCATGATGGCCTGATGTGTGCTCGTGGTGTGTATGATTTTCTTTTGTAGTACAACAATCCATATATTTACTTTACCAATTTTTACAACATTCAATCATTTTTCGTCCCAATACTCTGAAGCTTTTTATATTATGGCTTATGTGAATAAAAACCATGAGAAGCCATAGGACAAGGAACGTAACAATCACGCCAATATCGATAGTTTGCTCAATAACAAAATAAGACAGAGAAACAAGAGTCAGAAAAAATGGCAATTTAAACAACTGATATTTTTCAGGGAGTTTCTGTTCAAGAAAATACATTACTCCGACAACACTTCCTCCCATAAGAATCCCTACAAATACAGGGTTTATTTCGTAGCCTAGATAGAAAAGAAAAAGAAGCGTAATCCATGTTAGAGACACACTGGCACATAAAGCACAGATCTTTAGAGAAAAGATTGAGCGAAGTGCTATAAATATCCCGAATAAAGCAGTTATTCCTATAAGTATCAGTGTCATGTCTATCATGATAATAATTGAATAATGACCGATGTTACTACAAGTAACAGACCTGTGATTGTTATACCCTGAAACGGAATTTGCCTGCCTCTCAGTCTTGTAATAAGAGTACTTATGTACGGCGCAACAAACATTAATATCGACCCAATAATGACCCCTAAGATGTATAGATTGATTGTGTATGTAGTTCCATACTCACCAACAAAAGGAACGTATAACGGAGCGTAGTGTTCTATGAAGGGCATTATCGGAATGGCAGTACCTAAGAAGATTACAACGGAAAGCATCTGTTTTTGGAATCGAATATATTCTTTCTTAACTGTTCCTGAAATCCACATTCCAAGCGCAAGTGAGAATGCACCGATAAACACACCAACTACAACCGACGACACCCCTAGTGAGGCCGCAAGTACCGCAAGCGCTCCTGCTCCAGCGGTACAGAGCGGGCAATGTGCCGAGGCCACCTTCGGAATGAGAGCAAGTATGGGGAGCGTGAGAAAATACTTTTTCATTGTTAGATAGTCATGAAGATATCTCCCTTGATACCTTCGAGAGTAATTTCATAAATCACAAAATCCTCTGTTTTAGGACCCGGCATTCCTGGAGAACCGGAGGGCATCCCTGGCATACCAATACCTTTAATATCTGGTTTTTCGGCAAGAAGTTTTTGAATTGCTTTTTCGGGTATATGACCTTCGACAACATATCCTCCAATCTCCATAGTGTGACAACTTTCAAGTTCATATGGCACACCAAGCTCTTGTTTAATAACAGACATGTCTTGTACATTCTTTGTGTCAACATCGTATCCTTCCTTTTTCATGTACGAGGCATAGACGCCACAACAGCCACAAGTTGGTGACTTGTACACAGTTGCAACAATATCGCTGTTTAGAGAGGAAATACTATTGTTGTCTGATTCTGTTTGGGTTGCCATAAATCCGACAATACCTACGACCACGACAACTAAAATTGTGATGATTACTTTACTATTCATATTAATTTTCGTTATTAAACCACTCTTCTAACCAACCTTTCATTGTCTCTATTTCTTGTGATTGCACCTCAATAATATCTTGTGCAAATGCTCTCAATTCTGGTCTATCTGTTTGTTTTAATAATTCTTCTGCCATTTGAACTGCTCCAATGTGGTGGACAATCATACCTCGAAGGAAAGCCTGCTCATATGCTTCGCCAGTTTTTCCTCGAAAGCCGAGCATCATTTCGTCCATGGCGTGCATCATGGCTCCATCTTCATCAATAAGCTCATCTCCATACATATGTTCCTCCATTTCTTCGTGCATTATATCGTTCGAGTAGAGTCCGTGATGCGGTATATTGCTTGCACCAAAGAAATATCCGAGGATGAGCCCGGCGATTAAAGCTAGAAGCCCGATAATGATTGCTTGATTTTTGTTTTCCATATTATTTTTTCTTGGATTTCTTAAACACACTTATAATTTCTTCAATTGCTTTTTTCTCTTGCCCTTGCTTCATTTGATGAATGACATGCTCAGACAAATGATTCCCAAGCATCAGATCTTCAACAGCCGAAAGGGCGCTTCTAATAGCCGAGGACTGGGTAATGATATCAATACAATACTTCTCCTCATCGACCATTTTTTGAAGCCCTCGAACCTGCCCCTCTATTCGCCGTAAGCGATTGGTGACACCTGATTTTATCTCTGCTTTCATACAGTATCAGTATACCCCTATGGGGTATATACATCAAGTCTTGCTATGTGGAATAGTTTCCTCAAACATATTCTTTAAACTCTCAACCTCTCTATCGCTCAAAGGAGCACTTTCGCCACCGTCTATCGTCGGCACTACACCAAGCTCTTTTCTATTCATTTTTGGATCCTTCTCCCATTTATCCAACACCGCCTTAATCTTGTCATGTTCCGTTTGTAGGTGCTTGTCATACTGATCACGCAATTGATTTGCTTCAAGTTGAACTCGCATATAGTTTGTAGGGATTTCATTTTTCTCTAACAAACTCTCATACGCAAATTGCTCATGATCCTTTTTAGCAAATGGAAGTCGTCTAATATGATTAGCGTCATTGCCGTACGGATCAAGAAACATGTATTGGTAATACTCTTGCCCGTCGGAATCTACAAAGTTGTCCATTTTTCGAGCTGTACCTTGGTCAATATGTCGATCCATGGACATGACCATAAGTTGTTCAAATGCTTTTCCTTTAGCACCTTGCCACACTTCTGCCATTATCTGCGCTCGCATCCATATAATATTTGAGTGGCGTTCGCCTTCACCAAAGAGTGTGTCCCATGCACTACTTAAGAAATTCATGGAGCTTCGAAAGACTGCGAGTTTGAAGTATGCGGATAGAGTTGATTTGGCTGAGTACAAGCAGTCCTTAGTTGGAATTCTCGATAAGTATGTAGATGCTCAAGGTGTTGAGTTGCTAACAAAGCAGATCAACATCACCGACCGAAAGCAGTTCGAGGAAGCTATTGAAGAGCTGGGATCTGATAAATCAAAAGCTGAAGCTATCGCCGCACAAACTCAAAAGACCATTACTGAAAAAATGGATTCTGATCCTGAATTCTACGAACGTTTTTCAAAGAAGATATCAGAAATTCTGCTCAAAATGCGAGAAGGCAAAATGGCTGATGTCGCCGCTCTTAAACAGCTCAAACTTATCGGTGATGATGTGGTCAATAAGAAAGACGAGAGTCTGCCCGGTGCTATCGAGTCATCAAAAGGTTCTGATATTTTCTATCGTAACTTACGAGAAGAGTTTAAGAAATTTGACCTTCCTGAAAACGAATTCATTTCGATTGTGCTTGATGTCTTCAATATCGTTAAAGAAGAAGCGATTGTTGATTGGTACAAGAACTTGGACGTAAAGCGAAGAATGATGAATAAGATTGATGACTATCTGTATGACGTGGTCAAAAAAGAAAAAGAAGTTGATCTTTCTGATGAGGATATGAAATCAATCATAAATAGCACACTTGTTCTTGCTGAAAACAATTATGAAATCTTCTCCTAAATATCAAAAAGAATTTATTTTCGGCTCATTCGTCTACTGCTACGACCTCATTAAACAAGATAGAAAAACACTCAGCTTAACAGTCACTCCAGACATGCGGATATGTGTTAAGTGTCCTCATAGCACTGACGAGGAAAGAATTGAGCAGTTTCTTCGACGTAAGTGGTTTTGGCTTCAGAAGCAATTAAATTTCTTCGGAAAATACCAGCGCAAAATCTACTCTAAAGAATATGTATCTGGCGAGAGTTTTCACTACTTGGGACGACAGCACAAACTGGTGGTCAAAAGGGGTTCAGAAGATAACGTGTCTTTGCTCAGGGGTGTATTGATGGTTACCACTACTAAACCAGTTGCAAACGGCAAATACACTCAAAAACTCATTACACAGTGGTACGATCAGAAACGAGAACAAGTCTTTACAGATCGTTTTGAGGAAATGCAAAAACGCTTTGATTACAAATCCATACCCTTGTTAGTTATTAGGGACATGAAAAAACGCTGGGGTAGTTTTGTGAACAAAGATAAAATCATACTCAATCCTAAATTAATACATGTCTCAAAAGATTGCATAGATTATGTAATAGTCCACGAGCTATGCCATATGAGATACAAAAACCACGACAAGAAATTCTTCGGTTTCTTGGACGAGAAGTATCCAAAGTGGGAACGAGTAAAAGAGAAGCTTGAGTTAATTGGGGTTGATGTACTCTAGATACCTTTAATGTAAAACCTGTCATTTCTGACAGGTTTTACTTATTGTGAGAGCGTTACAAGGACGCGTCTTGTGCTAGCTCGAAACGCTTCGTATTGAAGCAAGTCGTGCTAGCGTACTCTGGCGGAGGGTAAGGGATTCGAACCCTTGAGGGGCGTTAACCCCTACTTCGTTAGCAGTGAAGCGCTTTCGACCACTCAGCCAACCCTCCAATTTTTGTGAAAACTCAAATAAATCCCCGAATACAGCAATAACTGTATCATAAAAATACAAGATAACAATTTAAAAAAACAGCCCCCTCCGAGACTGTTTTACCAACCAAAACTCTCACGCATGTTCTTCTTGCAGATATCTTTCTACTGCCTCACAGATAACAAGCAAATAATCTGTTGCAACAACATTAAGCGCATCCCTCAACTTAGGATCAAGTGAATCTAGCATCTGATCAAAACCATCAACAGCATCTTGTAAACTATCCATCTTTTCCTCAAAACCTTCATCATCAAGACCCAATGCTTGCTTAACTTTCTGCCTGATTTCTTGTTGACTAATTTTCATGAAAAACCCTTTCTATACAAGTGTTCTACACTCTGTTATACCACCCACACACTAAAACACAACTTTGCTATACTACCCACACTAGTATGAAAAAAGACTACCCATCCTTCAAACGAACAATCAAAACTTTCTACAAAAAACATGGAAGAAATGACCTCCCTTGGAGAAAAGCAACCGACCCGTATAAAATCCTCGTCTCTGAAATAATGCTCCAACAAACACAAGTAGACCGCGTCATTCCAAAATATAAAGAATTCCTCAAAGCATTCCCTACCCTCACTTCCCTTGCTAAAGCAAGCAACACCGACCTCCTCTTTGTCTGGAAAGGACTCGGGTACAATAGACGAGCAATCAACCTCAAACGTACTGCAGAAGAAATACGAAGAAAACACAAAGGAGTATTCCCCAAAGACTATGACACCCTCCTTTCCCTTCCTGGTATTGGACCTGCAACTGCAGGAGACGTTCTCGCTTTCTCATGGAACATTCCTGTACCTATAATCGAAACAAATATCCGCACGGTCTATATCCACCACTTCTTCCCAAAGACCAAAAGAAAAATAACCGACAAAGAAATACTCTCACTTGTTGAAAAAACACTCGACTCAAACAATCCACGAGAATGGTACTGGGCACTCATGGACTACGGGTCACATCTCAAGAAAACAGGAAATGATAAAAACAAAAAAAGCGCTTCGTACAAAAAACAATCTGTCTTCAAAGGATCAAACCGAGAACTCAGATCCCACATTCTCACCTATATCCTCCAACACCCCTACACTTCCAAAACAGATATCCAAACACACTTCCCAAAACAAAACGTGGACACCAATCTCACAAAAATGATACAAGAAGGTCTCATCAAAAAAACAAGTAAGGGGTATCGGGTATAATACAAACTATGAAGTTAACCGACGAAATCGAAAAAACATTCCGCCTAACCGCCCCTCAAAAGAAAGCCCTCAAGCACCTCAACCTCTCAACCGTAGAAGATCTTCTCTTCTATTTCCCCACAAGATATGGAAACGTTGCTAAAGTCACAAGCGCCAATAGTCTCACTAAAGGAGACTATGTTTCCCTGTACGGAAAAATATCAAAACTCAGAACCAAAAAAAGTTTCCGAGGAGGTATACCTATGGCCGAAGCAACCTTTGAAGAAGCCTCGAGTAATAAAAAGATTCCACTCGTATGGTTTAGCCAACCATATATCGCCAAAATGCTTCACGAAGACGACCTCGTCCAAATCCAAGGAGAAGTATCCGAACGACAAAAGAGAGTCACTTTCACCAATCCAGAAATCCAAAAGATAGATACTATCCCTACCGGTGTTGGTGACTCACTCTTTGGTGAACATACTGATGCATACCTCTTCCCCGTCTACCGAGAATCTCGCGGTATCACTTCTCGTTGGTTATTCCATACCGTACAAAAGATACTTTCCTCAGATATTCTCAAAACACTTGAAGACCCCATCCCTGAAAAAATACGAAATCAATACCACCTCCCCTCACTTCACAGCGCTCTCATTTGGATCCACCATCCAAAAAAAGAAACTGATGCCAAAGCGGCAAAAAAACGCTTTGCCTTTGAAGAAATATTTTACCTTCAGATAGAAAAGGAAAAAGAAAAACTTCTTCACAAACAAAACAAAGCATTCAAGATACACAAAACAAAAAGTGACATCGAAGAATTCACGTCACGTTTCCCCTTCACCCCAACAGGCGCCCAACAAAAAGCCATCCAGAAAATAGTTTCTGACTTCAAAAAAGATCATGCCATGTCACGACTTCTTGAAGGAGATGTTGGATCTGGAAAAACAGCAGTTGCCGCAACCAGTGCCTACACTGTCGTCACCACCCCACCAAACAACCAAGACTTCGGAAATCTTCAAGTTGCCTATATGGCCCCTACCGAAATTCTCGCAACGCAACACTTTGAATCATTCATTGAATATTTTGAACATCTCGGTATTCAAATAGGACTTATCACTTCAAGCGGTTGTCGAAAATTTCCTTCAAAGGTAGATCCCACATCATGGACCTCCGTGTCACGAGCCCAACTTCTCAAATGGGTTGCCAATGGAGAAATCCCCATTCTCATTGGTACACATTCACTTATTCAAAAAAGTGTTGCTTTCGAAAACCTCGCCTATGTCATCATTGATGAGCAACACCGATTTGGAACCAAGCAACGACAAAAACTTCGAAAGAAAAAGGACGACTTCCTTCCCCACCTTCTTTCAATGACAGCAACACCAATCCCCCGAACACTAGCCCTCACTATATATGGTGATCTTGATCTGACATTACTCGACGAACTTCCCAAAGGAAGAAAAAGGGTCAAAACATCCATCGTACTGCCAGACAAAAGAGAAAAGGTGTACACACACCTCAGACAAGAACTCAAAGACGGACGACAAGCCTATGTCATCTGTCCTCGAATTGATGAACCTGACCCCGAAAAAGAAACCGCTCTCAACCTCAAATCTGTCACCACAGAAGCAGATCGTCTCAAAAAAGACATCTTCCCAGACAGCACCATTGGTATGCTCCACGGAAAGATGAATAAAAAGGAAAAAGAGGACGTCATGGAATCATTTGCCAGTGGAGACATTGATATTCTTGTTGCCACCTCTGTGGTTGAAGTTGGTGTCAATGTACCAAATGCAACCAATATCATTATTGAGGGAGCAGAACGTTTCGGACTTGCCCAACTCCACCAACTCCGAGGTCGTGTTGTACGAAGCACACATCAAGCACACTGTTTCGTCTTTACCGACAGTGCAAGTGAAAAAACAAAAGAGCGTCTCAAAGCACTCGTCACTGCCAAAAATGGATTCGAACTCGCAGAACTTGATATGAAGCAACGAGGTATTGGACTCCTGTCAGGACAAAAACAATGGGGTGTTTCAGATCTTGCCATGGAGGCAATACAGAATATAAAAATGGTGGAAGCAGCAAGAGATGAAGCACAAGACATAATCAAAAAAGATCCAAACCTTTCCAAAAAGGAACACCTCCCCCTCAAAGAAAAACTAGCAAAGAAAAATGAAATTCATGTTGAATAAGTAATTACACCTTTATCACATCCAAATCATTGGCATACTTCACCACCCCTTTGTATTTCTTCTTCACTTCTGCAACAAGTTTTGTTGCAGAAACATATCTATGTATTTGGTGGATAAGGAAAAGCTTCTTTGGTTTTGTCTTCACAGCTATGTCTCCTAGTTCATTTGCAGATGTATGGAAACTTTTCATATACCGCGTCCACCCTTTATACTTCCCATATTCTGTATCTGAAGCAACTTCATGAATTAACACGTCAGCACCTTTTGCTTCTTTAATAACATTTGGATGAGGTTTAGTATCTCCTGAGATAACAATCTTCTTATCACCGATAATAAACGTATATCCATACGCATATTTCCACGACCCATGCTTTACCCGAAAGGCTTTTACTTTCACACACTCATCTTCATACACAATTCCCGATGATATTTCCTTGACCTTCGTCTTATACCCCGTCTTATTCCCCTTCTCAAGTCCTGTGGTACGAATATCAACATCTTCCTTATACGCTTTCTGGATATGGTTCACCATTGATTTTGTTCCCTGTGGACCAAAAACAGAAAGGGGTTCAGTTCGTCCCATAATCCAGGGGGTAAATATAATATCAGGAAGACCCATCGTATGATCCGCATGAAGATGTGTAAGAAATAGCGTCTGTATATCTTTTTGGTGCACCCCACTAATCTTTTTCTCTAAAATACCTTCCTGAAATCTCCGTACAGCACCCACTCCAGCATCAACAATATATACTCTCTCATCAACAAGAATAGCAACCGACGGACCACTTTTCTTCGGGTCCGGAAATGGAAACCCAGTACCAAGAAAAACAACTGAAATCTTTTTCTTTTTCATGTGCGCGTGGAGGGACTTGAACCCCCGACCAGTCGAGTATAAGTCGACCGCTCTACCAACTGAGCTACACGCGCATACCGACTATACTAATCTATGACACCCTTCTAGACAACCTCCTTCCCTTTCAATATCCATGAAAGCATTGGCGGAGCTATCAGTGTTGAGACAATAACCACAAATACAATAATAGCGAATATCTCTTCTGGAAGAACACCTAAAGACGCACCAAGTGTTGCAAAAATAAGTCCAACCTCTCCTCGAGGAACCATCCCCCATCCAATGAGCCACTTATTATGAGACCCCCTCACCACAAACCCAGACACCACTTTTCCAATAACAGCCACGACTGAAATAATGAGAGCACTTACAATGATTCCTGAATTAAAGAATAACGAGATGTTCACTGACATTCCGGCAATAACAAAAAAGATTGGAACGAGTAAATGCGCAACAGGAGCAATAAGTTCGTCAATATGATGAGCAGTATATCGCTGCAGTGTTCCTTGTACACGTGAACGTGTCCTCTCATCTGCATCAACAAGTGCTTCCTCAATATCTTCCACAAACTCCGGACGACGAAAATGCCTAAAACACACTGAATCAAGTACCAAACCTGCAGCAAAAGCCCCTACGATTGATGCTAAGCCGATTACCTGTGCGGCGTAGGCGAACACAAGCGCAAATGAAAAAGAAATAGCAAGCTTCATACCAGCACCAGATTGAATCTTTGAGAACAGCCGCCCCATGTATGGTGCGAACAATCTTCCAACAGCAACAGCAAGTCCCAAGAACAAAAATGCTTCAAGAGTAATAAAAAAGATAGAAGAAAAGGCGACTGTTCCTGTTGTAGCAATACCAGAAACAACCGCCAATAATACAAGTCCAAGCACATCATCAATCACCGCAGCTCCAAGGACAATTTGGGCTTCGGGAATCTGGAGCATCTTCACATCCTTAAACACCCGAGCGGTAATACCTACTGACGTTGCGGTAAGAGCAGCTCCCAGGAAGAGATATGTCACCATAGAATACCCAGGAAGAAGATACGGACCAACTACATATACCCCAAGAACAAATGGCACCACAATACCCACAACAGCCACAAGCAATGCTGATGGTCCCACCTTAAGCATTTCACGAATATTTGACTCAAGTCCAATCTGGAAAAGTAAGACGATAACACCAAGCTCTGCAAGAAAATGAATAATCTCATTATGATGCACTACGTCAAAAAAATGGATACCAATGAGACCAAGGTTCCCCAAAATGATACCCATAATAATCTCACCCAATACACCAGGCTGACCAACCTTCTCAACAAGCGTAGCAATCTTGGCACATACAAGAATAACTGCTAATACCAACAACACACTTACCTCCTCACTCAAAGACCCAGCTGCAAAAACATGCACTGGTATTGAGAGAAAAAATGCTGAAATTGTTGCTATAACAGACACAAGAGACAAATGTATCATTCACAAACACCCCTCGTCAAGAATATATATGTGGATGAAAAAACCGACACAGTGTGTCGGTTTTTCTCCTATTCTTCTTTTTTCTTCTTTGGCTCTATACCATGAAGGATGAGAAGATCTTCAAACTCTTTTCTTTCAAGTGTTTCTACTTCAATCAATTTCTCTGACATAACCTCGAGAGCCTTTCTATGTGTCGTGAGTACATCTTTAGCTTTCTCAAGTGCCTCATCCATAATACGTGAGACTTCTGCATCAATTTTTGCAGCAACTTCCGGAGAGTATTCCTTGTCATCTACTCCTCTTCCAAAGAGCGCTTTGCCTCCAGAACTCTCAAGTGCTACGGGTCCAAGCATATCTGACATTCCATACTTCGTCACCATATCTCGCGCAAGCGCAGTTGATACCTGTAAATCATTTGATGGACCTGTGGTTAAATCACCAAAAATCATTTTTTCTGTCACATATCCTCCAAGTGACATTGCAATATCATCAAGAAACTCTTTCTTTGTTCGCAACCTCTTGTCCTCAAACGGCAAATTGAGTGTATATCCTCCAGCTCGTCCTCGAGAGATAATAGATACCTTGTGAACCGGATCAGAATGCTCTAAAACAGATCCAACAAGCGCATGCCCTATCTCATGATATGCAGTAATCTTCTTTTCATGTTTTGAAAGGATATGACTCTTTCGCTCTGGTCCAAGCATCACCTTTTCAATCGATCGGAGTAAATCATATTGTGACACCT
>MDSV01002272.1_pt1 | contig 16281 bp, 17 predicted proteins | sample 810851 | NCBI WGS metagenome assembly MDSV01 (sample SAMN05326640, study PRJNA326480) | marine metagenome | isolation source: seawater | place: Atlantic Ocean: North East | collected 2012 | reverse complement strand
TATGATATTCTTCTAATTAGGAAGATTCATGTCAGACGATATAAAAATAAAAATAAAGCAAACCTTTGAAGATTCAATATCTGTCAAGCTTAAAGTTATCGAAAACAATATCTTAGAGAGTCTCGAAAGAGCTGGTGATGTTATAGCTAAATCACTATCACAAGGAGGAAAGTTAATGATTTGCGGAAATGGTGGATCTGCTGCTGATGCACAACATTTAGCGGCAGAATTCTTAGTTCGTCTTACTTCAAATGTTAATCGAGAGGGCATACCTGCTATATCTTTAGCTCAGGATACTTCTACCTTAACCGCATGTTTAAATGATTATGGGGCAGATCAAATATTTAGTAGAGTTTTTTCTTCTTTAGCTCGAGACGGAGATATACTGCTTGCTATAAGTACATCAGGCAATTCTACAAATATAATAGAGACTTTAAAATTAGCTCAAACTAGAGATATATACTCTCTCGGTTTTTTGGGTTGCGATGGGGGGAAAGCTTTACAATATTGTGACGAAGCCTTTATTGTACCAAGTAAAGTCACTGCAAGAATTCAAGAGAGTCACATAACTGCTGGGCATGCAGTGTTGCAGTATGTTGAAGATAAACTATTAAAAGAAGGTTGGCTGAATAAGGTTTAGAGAAATGAATTGGTCTTCACTTTTCGTCCTCATTGTTATAACAATAACTTTTTTATTTAGTTATCTTATATTGAACTTAAACAAATCAGTCATTCTGATTGATTTATTATTTCATGAGGTTGAGATTGAAGCTGGACTCATATTACTAATTTTTTTTCTTTTTGGCTTTTTCATAGCTATTTTTTTAGAATTTTTATACTTTTTGAGAAAAAGAAAGAAAGACTAGTTCATTTAAACTTGAACTAAAACCACTTTAGGATGAAATAATGAAAATATATAAGGTTTGGTTTAGAGAGATCTATTTTGTGGTTGCAAGACCTATTAAAATGTATAAGAATTTTAGATAAAGGTAAATTTATGAAACTTAATATTTTAGATATTGGTGGAAATACAGTCAAAGATGACGAAAGGTATATAGTTAAGGATAATTCTAAACTTAATAATCTAGTTGTGAGTAGCACAGATTTAAAACCAGGAAAATCTACTTCTGGACATGCTCATCCTGGCCAAGAAGAAGTTTACCATTTTGTTAAGGGCTCAGGAAAGATGAAGGTTGATGATGATCTGTTTTCTGTTAAAGAAGGAGATTTAATTCTTATTGAGGATGGCCAATTTCATCAGGTGATTAATAATTCTACTAGTAACCTTTATTTTGTTTGTGTTTTTGATGGTTCTAGATCACATTAAGGGCTAGGTGGAGAATATACCTAAATCTAAGAATCTTCTTAAGAGTTTTGTCAAAGAAATACCTTCTAATTCGGGAGTCTATAAGTTTATTAATAGCAAGAAAAATACTATATATGTAGGTAAGGCAAAAAATATAAGGAAAAGAATATTAAGCTACTTTCGAGAATCAGTAGATAAAACAGAAAAACTAAAGAATCTGCTTAAAGAATCTACATTTCTAGAATTTACCATTACTAATAATGAACTAGAGGCTCTATTGTTAGAGCAGCATTTAATAAAAGAGATAAAACCAAAATTTAATGTCCAATTTAAAGATGATAAAGGTTATCCTTGGATAAGAATTCAAACTTCTAAAGAGTTTCCTTCAGCTGATTCTTTTTTAGGAAAGAAAGAAGATCTAGATACTTTTTTTGGACCTTATCCAAACTCGTATGCTGTTAAAGACTCCTTAAATCTTTTACAAAAAACATTTAAGATTAGGAATTGCTCAGACTCATTTTTTAGCAATAGAAGAAGACCATGCATCCAATACGAGATAGGTCGTTGTTCCGCTCCTTGCGTGGGGCTAATAGATAAAAATGATTATCTTAAAGATGTTCAATCAACTCTTAAGTTATTTGAAGGCAAGTCAGAAGAGCTAATATCTGATTTCTATGATCTTATGGATAGATATTCTAAGACTAAATCTTTTGAAAAAGCAGCTCTATACAGAGATAAAATATCTGCTTTAAGAGAGATACAAAGAAATCAGAGTATTGTCGGCTACTCAAAATCTAGAGATGCAATTGTTTCAAAAAGTGCGAATGGTATTACTAAAATAGGTGTAACTCATGTAAAAGGAGGTTGGGTTACAGGACATGAAAATTTTATCCAACAAAACATAAGTATTGAGTCATCTATAATTGAATCATTCATAATGTCACATTTTCTAGAAAAAACTTATTGCCCCTCGATATTAGTCTTAGGAGAGCCTATACAAGGAAAATCCATGATTGAAGAGGTTCTTTCAAAATATCACAATAAGAAGGTCAGAGTAATTACTAAAGTTGGTAAAAGAGATAAGGGTTTGCTTCAGATTTGCGAATCAAATACAGATTTTTCATTTAAGAAGAGTAAAAAAAGAGGATCTGCTATGGAAGCACTTATATCACTAAAGAACGAGCTTTCAATCTCACATGCAATAGATATTATTGAATCGTATGATGTTAGCCATCATTCTGGTTCGAAGGCAATTGCGGGTTGTGTTGTTTACAATTGTGACGGAAAAGATAAAAGTAAATATCGCCTTTTCAATATAAGTAAGGAAAATTCTGGAAAAGATATACCCTCGATATTAGAAGTGATAGAGAGAAGGTTTAGTAATTCAAAGTTAAGACTAACAACTCCAAGCTTGATCATTATTGATGGAGGTAAGGTTCATTTATCAAATGTTTTAAAGAAATTAAAGGATTTAAAAATTAGTGGTATCGAGGTAGTGTCTATATCTAAGGGTGCCAGAAGGAAGCCTCAAATGGATATTATTCATACAAAAAATGGTTCTATGCGCATTTCTAAAGGTTCTTTAGTACATCTATTTATTCAAGAAATTAGAGATGAAACCCACAGATTTTCTATTTCTAATCATAAGAAAAAACAAAATAAAAGCTTACTTAATTCCTCTTTAGATAAAATAGAAGGTGTTGGTGAAAAAAGAAAGAAACTATTATTAAGATATTTTGGATCAGTTAGACAAGTTAATAGGGCTAGTTTACAAGATCTACTAAACGTTCCTTCTCTAGGGCAAAAGACAGCTCATTCAATTTATACTCAATTACACTAAAGGTATGACTATAGCTACTTATATAAGTCTTTCGAGGATAATATTAATACTTCCAGTTATGTACTTTACGTATAATGGAGAAACTTTAGTTGTTAGTATAATTGCCTTGGCTTTATTCTTGATAGCCGGGTTAACCGATTACTTAGACGGATATATTGCAAGAAAGACACAAACAGAAAGTAATTTAGGGGCTTTATTAGACTTACTAGCTGATAAATTACTGGTTTGTATAGTATTGATATGGCTTGTTTATATATTACAAAATGAATTACTCATTTTTCCGGTTCTGCTTATTTTGTTTAGGGAATTGGTAGTATCTTCTTTTCGCCAATGGATTGTTGAGAACATAGGAAAAAATCCGGTTGAAGTAACTTATATTGCGAAAAGTAAAACCACTTTGCAGTTTATGGCTATTTCTTTTTTAATCTTGAGTCCTCATTTAGGAATATTATTTAATCAACTAACGGTCACTTTGGTATGGATTGCAGCGTTTGTTTCTTTATATAGCCTATTTAACTATGCTAAGACTTATAAAGATTATTTAAATTAGTGGTCAATTTATTAAAGAAGAATAAAATACGATTTTAAGGCTGAGTAGCAAAGTGGTTATGCAGCGGATTGCAAATCCGTCTACGCCGGTTCGATTCCGACCTCAGCCTCCATATTCTTACTTAATTGTATAAAACAAAGTAAAATAATAAAAAATTATGCCCGGGTGGTGGAATTGGTAGACACAAGGGACTTAAAATCCCTCGAAGGAAACTTCGTGCCGGTTCGAGTCCGGCCCCGGGCACCAGTAATATAAAATGGCACCAGTAATATAAAATGAATGAAGAAAGCAAGTATCAGTCTCAAGCCCAAGAAGGGGTTATTGACTTAAGAGATTTAATCCAATTTCTTATTAAAAAATGGAAAACTGTTATGGTTGGTTCAGCATTAATAGGAATTGTTTCTATTATATATTCCTTGTCTTTGACTAATGAATATACTGCAACTATTTTTTTGACGGAAACAAAAAAAGACAAAGAAACTTCTTTGTCTTCTGCATCTACTGAAATTGGTTTAGGGTTATCATTACCTGGAGGATTTGGAGGAGGTAATGGCCTTACTCAGGAAATGAATTCGGTAATCATAATGATGAAGTCGTGGGACTTCATTGATGATTTTATTAGAGAGAATCAATTAGAGGCACCTCTCTTGGCAGGAGAAGGATGGGATCCAGTTTCTAAAAAACTTTTATTCAATGAAAATAAATACGACAGTCAGAATGAAGTTTGGACTGATAATAATTTTGATGTTGAAGACCCTTCCATTAGATGGGAGCTTTATAAAGAATTTATTGATGAAATGGATATTATCGGAGATAAAAACACAAGCGTTCATAGTTTAAGTATTACATTCTATGATCCAGAAATGGCTCTAGATTGGGTTAATAAGTTTTACAAGTTGGCAAATCAAAAATTAAGAGAAAAAAAATTAATTACCTTAGATGATAATATTAAAGGTTTAAGAAAGCAGATCTCCGAAAACTCGAGTACTATTTTAAGAGAAAAGCTTTACGAAATCCTTTCCCGACAAATCAATTCTAAAGCTGTTATAGAAGCAAGTCCTAATTATGTGATTGAACCTTTGGGAGACCCACTCGTACCTTTTGAAAGATCCTTTCCCAGAAGAACGTTGGTGGTTTTGGGTTTAACAATTGTAGGGAGCCTATTTCTTATTATGGGGCTAATGATTTATAGGTTTATTACAGTTCAGAGACAAAACTAGTAAATTTTTTTGAGAAGCTAAAGAATGAACGTTTTAGTGACCGGGGGAGCTGGTTATATTGGGAGTCATGTTTGTATGGAACTCCTACAAAATAATCACAATGTAACAGTAGTTGATAATCTGCAGAATAGCACTAAGGATAATCTTCTAAATGTTAGTAAATTATCTGGGAAGGATCTTAGTTTTAATTCAACAAGCGATAAATTTTCTTTTTATGAATTTGATTTAAAAGATAATTTAATGTTAAGGAATTTATTCTCTAAAAATAAAATACATGCAATTATTCATTGTGCCGGCTTTAAATCTCCTGAGGAGTCTCAAAAAATACCTTTAGACTACTTTGATAATAATGTTACTTCAAGTATTAGTTTGTTCCAGGAGGCATTACGCGCCGACGTTAGAACAGTTATATTTAGTTCTTCCGCTTCGGTTTATGGTGTTCCAGATACCTTGCCAATAAAAGAAGAGTTTGCAACAGGATCGATTGTTAATTCATATGCCCGGACTAAACTTATCATTGAAGAAATACTTTTCGATATGCATTCAGCGTATAAAGATCTCAATATTATTTGTCTTAGATATTTTAATCCTGTAGGGTCTCACTCAAGCGGTCTTATAGGAGATAACCCAAAAAATCACCCAAACAATCTAATGCCAAGAATAAATAATGTAATACTTGGCAAGCAGCAAAAGCTTAAAATCTATGGGAATGATTATAATACTAGAGACGGAACAGGCATCAGAGATTATATTCATATAGTTGATTTAGCAAAAGGACATCGTAAAGCTTTATCTTATTTAAAAGATAAAACCTCTACATTTGATATCATAAACTTAGGGCGAGGAAAAGGCACATCGGTTCTTGAGATGATCCATGTATATGAGGAATCTTCGGGAGAAACCATTCCAATAGAATTTGATCTTCGGCGTGAAGGAGATATTGAAGAAAGCTGGGCTGATGTTAAGAAAGCCAAAGAATTATTAGGATGGGAAGCAAAATTTGATCTCCATGATATATGTAGAGATAATTGGAGATGGTTAAAAACTATTTCAAAGAACAGTGCAGAATTGTGACTGAAATCATACCAATCATATTAATCGGTGGTTCCGGTAGGAGACTCTGGCCTATTTCTAGACAAAATTACCCAAAGCAATTTTTACCCCTAGTTAATGAAACTTCAATGCTTCAGGATACTGTAAATAGAATTCAAGATCTTGATAATTTGAGTAAAGAAATAATCGTAGTTTGCAATGAAGAGCATAAGCATATTGTTTCAAAACAGCTTAAAGATATTAATATAGCTAATCCTACAATCATCATAGAGCCTGTTTCTAAAAATACTGCGCCTGCGATATGTGCAGGAAGTTTACATGCGATTTCTAATAAGGACCCAAAAGAGTGCCTTCTTTTGGTCCTACCTTCAGACCATATAATTGATGATGTTGAAGCATTCCATCAATCTATCTCTTCTGCTTCTAAGTTAGCCCTACAAGGTCGGCTAGTAGCTCTGGGAGTAGTTCCGTCTTGGCCAAGTCCTGATTATGGGTATATCAAGACAAAAGAAGCTAAGGATAAATCTTTACAAGAAGTTGAAAAATTTGTTGAAAAACCGGAAATTGAAAGAGCTAAAAAATTTTTGAACCAAGGAGGATATTTTTGGAATAGTGGAATATTTGTATTTAGGGCAGATATTTTTCAAGACGAACTAAAATTATATGAAAATAAAGTATCTTCGGTCTGTCAAGAGTCTTATAAAGCAGCTGAATATTCAGGAGAGTTTATTCATCTTAATCGCAAATCCTTTCAAGAAGCACCTAATATCTCAATTGACTACGCATTATTTGAAAGAACTAAGAAAACTTCTTTAGTTCAACTAAATTCAAAATGGTCTGATTTAGGTGGGTGGATAGCACTTTATGATCATGCAAAAAAGGATATAAACGATAATGCTGCCATAGGCGATGTGGTTATTCATGAATCTAAGAACTCTTATATTTATTCTCCTCACAGACTTACAGCCGTGCTTGGTATCAATGAGATGATAGTTGTTGATACCCCAGATGCTTTATTAGTATCTACTAAAGAGAATGTAGATCAGATTAGAGCACTGACCGCTATTTTGTCTTCTACTCAAAGGACAGAAGAGCATTCTCACCGAAAAGTTTATAGACCATGGGGTTGGTACGATTCATTGGAACAAGGAGAAAATTTTCAAGTTAAGCGTATTTGCCTTTTCCCTAAGTCTTCTATCTCTTTGCAAAAACATAAATATAGAAGCGAGCATTGGACTATGATCAAAGGAGAAGGGAAGGTTATATGTGGTTCTGAAGAAGTTATACTTCAAGAAGATGAATCAATTTATATACCAGTAGATACTATTCATAGACTTGAAAATTACTCTGATCAAGATATAGAAATTATAGAAGTTCAATATGGCAGTTACCTTGGCGAAGATGATATTGTGAGGTTTGAAGATATGTTTGGTAGAGAGTAGAGATGGAAACTCTTCTTGATGTTCATGGTGCAACAGCTTTATTAAGTACTGACTGTGGTGATTTTACGCATCTCATTAGGAGCAATTATGAAGTATTCCTCGCCAAAGAACCGCTGGAACCTAATTTGAATATCACTTTTTCTCAAGAAGCAGGTTATTTAGCAAAAAAGAAGAAGAAGTCTATGCCAAGACTCAGCGAAGGTTTATATCAAGGCAAAGACTCTTTGTATTGGGAAAATGAATTTGGTTTTGTTGTTCATATTTCTTTCAAGAGCTTTAAGGAGTGGAATATTTATGGTTACCACTTCGACTTAGATAATCACAATCAAAATGAAGAGGATTTAAGAAACTATACTAGATCAATGCGATGGATGGTTCATTTCCCTCTATTTTCTCTATTAAAAAAATATCAATCTATGAGATTGGTACACGCTAGCGCTATTTCTAAAAATTCTAATGCTTTGATCTTCGCTGGATTAAATAAAGTAGGAAAATCAAGCTTGAGCAGGTACTTATATGAAAACTATCAATATGAGTTTATGTCAGATAATTTCCTTCTAACAGATGGAAAGAAAGTATATGGTTTCCCTGAAAAGAATCGGTTGGCCCCTGATTCGCTTGAAAATTTAAAAATAAGTTCCAGAGATAATAAGAAGATTTACGGCAAATTTCATTTACCTTTTGATAAAAACCGTCTGGAACTTCGTTCTCAACCTAAATCTGTCTTTATAGTTAATAATCACAAAGATCTAAAAATTGAGTGTATATCTAGAGACTCAGCATTAAATTCACTTGAAGGCATGCACAGTTACCTACAAGAATTTCCTGAGTATACTTTTTTTAGTATGTTAGATTCTTTTGATTCATGGAAAGAAAGGGACTGTAGCTTATTTCCAGAGGATGTAGAATTTTATAGAATTTATCTTCCATTAGATTGGTCTCTATCAGAAACAGCAGAAAAGGTACTTGAATGTATATAAATTATCTAGATTTATTTAGTATTCAAATTGAATCAGATGCAAGTAAATTAGTTTCATTCTTAAAGCAAGAATACAAATATGAATGCTCTAAAGAGCAAAAGAACAAAGCTTTAGTTCATTTAATTATAGAAGAAGATTCTAGAAAGGAATCAGATTATGTTGTAAGAGAACCAGTATCCTACGACAATAAGGGAGTCTATATTTTTGACAAACAGAATAAAAAACTAAGAATTAATTTTTCGTCATTAGGTGATAAGTCATCTGAAATAAACTGTGACCCTAACTTTCATCCTCCTTTTTTTGCAATCTTAATCGATTATTTGGCTTCGGTTTATGCTTTGTCTAAAAAGCAAATACTCATTCATGCTTCTTGTTTCTCATACAAGGGTACAAATATCCTATGCCCTGCTTGGAGGAATGTAGGCAAGACAAATTCTTTGCTAACTTTCATGCGTGATGGAGCTCATTATTTATCTGATGATTGGTGCTTAGTAGATGAACTTGGTTGTGCAACTAGCATACCTAAAGCCGTTTGTTTATTTGACTACAACCTTTCGAGTTTTCCACAAATCGCTTCTAGAATAGAAACCTCTTTATTGCCCTTGATACAATTCTTGGCGTTGACCGAGACTGGAAAAATGGAAGTTAATGAGTTAGTTGACGCTGACATTCGAAAGAATTTAATTAGAAGAATATCTCCTGAAGATTTGTTCCCTGACAAAGTTTTGCATCAATCAGAAAAAATTGATGTTGTATTTAACCTTGTTAAGAATAGCATTAACCCTTCTGAAAGGGTGATCTCTTCAAACTTAAAATCAGAAATACTTATTAGAAGAATGTATGAAGTTTTACGCTTAGAGCAATCTCCTTTTAGATTAGCTTATTCAGTTCACAAAGCTAGAACGGGAGAGGAGAATAAATATTTAAAGGAAGAAAAAGAAATATTTTTTGATGTTGCTAGTAAAGCTTTTAGAGATATGGATATTTTTGAATTGTTAGTTTCTGACCAAAAGAAATCGAATGATGTTAAAACAGAAATTTTAAATAGATTAGGTATTGTTTGAATGTTATTTAATTTAAATAATAAGATAAAGATCAAAATAGTGGGGCCACCATCAAGGTTTCAAGAATTTTTAGAAGAAGAGTTAAATTTTCTATCATTTGATGACTCGGAAGATCATGACGATTTAGATGTTATTATAGAATTTGAAGAAGGATTGCAAGTAACTGAGAATGCTGTACTTCATAAGCCTCCAATAGGCTATGATAATAAAGGTGTTTTCTGGTTTGACCCAAATCATAAAATTGCAAGAATCGACTTTAGTAATTTTGATAATGGAATTACCACTTTAAAAGTTGGCAGTGATTTTAATACACACTTCTTTTATATACTTATCCTTTATCTAATTTCTTTTAAATCTTTGAGAACTGGAGGAGTTTTTTGTCATGCTTCTGCTGTTAAATACAAAGGTAAGACAATTATATTTCCGGCCTGGAGACATGTTGGAAAAACAAACCTAATGTTGGAGCTTTTAAAAGGTGGCGCTGAATTAATTTCTGATGATGGCATCATTTATTACGAGAACGGAGAAATCATAGCCTTTTCAAAGAGATTACATTTATTGTATTTTAATTTTATTTCTAATCCAGATTTATTACATGGCGTTGATGGCCACACTTCTAAATTAATAGACTTTGTAGACAAGGCAAGAGGAGGCCATTACGAATTATCTGATCAATCAATTGAAGAAGTACAAAAATTAATTAGAGTCAGATTACCTAACTCTGCAATAACTAAAGGTGAATTTAAACCCGATATCAGTAAATGCGACCTAATTATCCATCTGAATAAAAACCTTTCTGAAGAAAGTTCACCTTCCCAACTTAAATGCATTGATCTAGAGAATTTAGTAGTAAAGACAACAGAATCTAGTCTTTTCGAATTAGATCATTTTGTAGAAGCCTATAAGATTGCTTCTTTAACAGAAGGTAAAGTAAGTGAAATTATGGATAACAATAGTAAAAAAATAAGAGATATAACTTCTAAAGCCTTCAGTAATGCCGAAGCATATTTGGAATTAAATTTTACAAATTTTTTAGATTCATCTGATGCTACAAAATTGATTGATACTTATTTAGATGAGTCTTAGGATTGTATGCATAATCCCTGCTAGGAGTGACTCTAGTCGTTTTCCGAAGAAACATCTAGAATTAATTGGTCAATATCCCATGATAGGATTGCTTATCATGAGAATGAAAGCTTTAAAATTAATAGATGAAGTTGTAGTGGCAACAACTGACAGGCAATGTGATGATGAGCTATCAAGCTTATCAAAAAGTCTTGGGGCAAGGGTCTATAGAGGTTCTTTAGAAGACGTAATTGGTAGATTTGCAGAGGCTTCGAGACAATATAAAGCGGATATTTGTATAAAAGCAAACGGAGATAATCCTTTACAATGCCCTGAGGTAGTAGAGATGTGTATTAAACAGTTAATTAAGAATAAAGCAGATTTAGTGACTGGAAGGAATAAATACTCTGGCTTACCCGTAGGGATCGGGCCGGAGGTTGCTACTTTTTCAACAATCAATTGGCTTGATGAAAATACAACTGAGGAATTTCGTGAAGATACAACTAACTTTCTTTTTAATACCAAAACATTTAAAAGAGTGGAAGGCGTTAAAGTTCCCAAGGCCTGGACCCAATCTTCTGAATCTATGACCATAGATACCCTTGAAGATATGGATAAATTAAAAAAGATAATTTCTCAGCTACCAAAAACCACACCTGATAATTGGGGAATTTTAGAAATAATAAGAGAGATGAATAAATATGAAAAAACAGCTTAAAATTGGAAGATCTATTATTTCCTTAGAATCACCTTCATATATCGTTGCAGAAATAGGCATGAATCATAACGGCAGCACTGAGTTGGCCAAAGAAATGATACAAGCAGCTGCAAGAGCAGGTGCAAATGCAGTTAAATTTCAATCTTTTCGAACAGAAGATTTCTTGAGTGAAAAGTTTTTTGACTTCGAAGAAAGAAAGAAATACGAACTCAGTCTTAAAGACCACAAAATTTTAGCTAAGGAAGCTAAAAGGTGCTCTGTAGATTTCTTTTCTACTCCTCTTGATAATTTCAGTTTAGATTTGTTAGATAAATTGAAAGTAGATGTTTTCAAGGTGGCCTCATGTGATTTGAATAACATAGCTTTTATTAAAGATATAGCTAAAAAGAAAAAGCCTGTAATTTTTTCTACAGGGTATGCTTCAGTTGATGAAATTAACAATGCATATCAGACTATTAAAAGATATAGTTCTAATCGGGCGATAATAATGCATTGCGTAGCCTGTTACCCAACCGAATACGAGGACATTAATTTAAACAATATTCCTTTTTTGCAAAGAATGTTTCCTGATGCAATTATTGGCTTTTCTGATCACTCTTTAGATTTTATCAATATACCTTCGGCTGCAGTAGCTTTAGGAGCAAGGGTTATCGAAAAACATTTTACAGTAGATCAAAAGTTAGAAGGTTATGATCACCATATGTCTCTAGACGAAGAAATGTTCAGCAAAATGGTTAAAAGTATCAGAATTACTGAAAGTACTCTTGGAGAATCAAGACAAGAATCTGGATTAATAAAGGATGAGGGTAAAAGAATACTCAACGCCAGAAGAAGTTTATTTTGGGCTTCAAATATACCCAAAGGAACAAAAATTACTACAAAACACCTAATTGCAAAAAGACCAGGTAGAGGGCTCGAACCAAATAATCAAAACACTATTATTGGAAAGACATTACAAAAGGATGTATTTGTCGATTGTATGGTAAGCTTGAAAGAAGTTGGATAAATCTTACTGGTTATTTCATTTCCGTCTTGCAGGAGAGAAGGTAACTAATTCTAAAGTTAATGCCCACGGCATAGGTCATGCCATGAGATGTCTTTCTATAATTCATGAGATAGAGACAAATCACAATAAAAGAGCACTAATAGTATCTAATGCAGGTAAAGATGTTGATAAATTTTTTGCTTCCAAGGGTAGGGTTTTTTTTAGTGAAGAGGATATTGATAAGGTTTTCAATAAATATGATGTAGAAATTATAGTAAGTGATATAAATTATCTTGAACAGGAATTCATCGAAGAATACGAAAATCATTGTCCTTGGGCATGTTTGGCTCCTCGCGGCGATACCAAATATCAATCTTCTTTATCTTTTAAAGATTCTTTTTTTGATGACAACATACCCCCAAAAAATTTGAATAAAATGTTTTCTGGTGTTGACTATATAGTTACTCGTCCTACTTATCCTTTAATAAAAGAACAGTTATCAAATAATCAAATTACTAAAGATCATAGAAAGCTTATTGTCTCTATGGGGGGCGTGGATCATCAAAATCTAACCTATAAAGTTTTACAAAGCCTTTCAGTTTTAGACCCATCCTGGAAAATAGAAGTGATACTTGGACCATTGTATGAACATGAAGATGAAATAATAGACTACTCTAAAGATCATCCATGCAATATAAATATTACAAAAGACCCAGTTGATATTTATTTAAACTTGGCTAAAAGTGGTTTGGGAATATTTGCAGCAGGCGTTGTTAGTTATGAGTCGGCAGGCTTAGGAACTCCATGTTTAAATATAAGTATGTCAGATTTTCATTCGAAGAGATGTCAAGAGATAGAGGATTTAGGTTTTGGTATTAACTTGGGAAATATCTCGTCTCTACCAGACTCTTTGATCGGACATAAAATTGAAAGTTTAACTAAAGATATTTATAGTCTTGAAAAGATGAGGGCTAAGGGTATTCAGTTTGTCGACGGCAAAGGTTCATTTAGAATAGTTAAAGAGTTAAAAAAATATCTGGAGTTATATTCGTGACAATTAACAAAGTAGGTTTAATTAACTGCGGATCAGGAAATTTTGGTTCGGTTGCAAATTCTTTAAACTATCTAGATATTAATTTTCGAGAAGTATCTCACCCTGACCAGTTCAAAGAGCTTTCTCATGTAATTCTTCCAGGTGTTGGTTCTTTTGGAGAAGTCATGTTGAAGTTGGAAGACCTTAACTTAATTGAGGCTTTAGTCGAAAGTGTAAAAAACCGAAATATTTATTACTTAGGTATTTGTGTGGGCATGCAAATATTAGTTGAAAAAGGTCTAGAATTTGGTGAGCATCCTGGCCTTGGACTAATCAATGGAGAATGTACTAAGATAGATATTACGAATCAAGACCTGCGATTACCTCATGTTGGATGGAACGAAGTGGAGTTCAAAACAGAAAATCCACTTTTTAAAGATATTGATAGCTCTTCATCTTTTTATTTTGTGCATAGTTATGAAGTGATTTGCCGGGACAATCAGAACAGCATCGCTACTTGCGAATATGCGCAAGCAATAACTGCAGCCGTTCAAGAAAAAAATATTTTCGGCGTGCAATTTCACCCTGAAAAGAGTCAAACCGATGGATTAAAATTATTAAAAAATTTCTGCGAATTGGAGATAAATTCTAATGCTTAAAAATAGACTCATTGTTTGCCTATTATTAAAGAACGGAAGTATAGTACAAAGCAAAGACTTTAAATGGCATCAAAGGCTTGGAAATCCCACTACAATAGTTGAAAGATTAAGTAATTGGACTTGTGATGAGTTAATTTACCTTGATATAAGTCCTGAGGATAATCATGACCTAAACAGAGATGATCTGAAGGGCCCCAATAGAAATTCTTTCGAAGATATCATACAAGATGTTTCAAAATCTTGTTTTATGCCCCTTACTGTAGGTGGAAGAATCAAAAATCTTCAAGATATACATGAAAAAATTAAGATAGGAGCAGATAAGGTCTCAATAAATACTGAAGCCTTTAATAACCCAAAACTTATTACAGAAGGAGCTAAGGAATTCGGAAGCCAATGTATTGTGGTTTCCATAGATACTAAATTATCTGATGGAAAATATTTTGTTCATACAAATAGAGGAAAAACAGCCACAAACAAATCACCAATAGAATGGGCGAAAGAAGCTGAAGACAGTGGTGCTGGAGAGATACTTATTAATTCAATTGATAGAGATGGGAAGGCTAATGGCTACGATATTGATCTTATCTCTAATATCGTTGAATCTGTCACTATTCCTGTCATTGCTTGCGGAGGTGTCGGATCTTGGGAACATTTTGAGGAGGGTCTGAGGAAAGCTAAACCCTCTGCAGTAGCGGCTTCTAATATATTTCACTATACAGAGAATAGTGTTTTTAATTCAAAAAAATTCCTTTATGATAGCGGCCTTAATGTGCGAGAGCCTTCTCTATCTTTTCAAGATAAGGCAAAAGAAGTTTTCGGTTAATTACGTAGCTTCCCCATTAAAAAATATACCGGAGTTCTTATGAAATATTGCAAATCGTGTGTCCTCCCTGAAAATTACGTCAATATTATGTTTGATGATGAAGGGGTATGCTCCGCCTGCCGGGTGCAAGAAGAATTTAATTTGCTAGATGATGAATTTTGGCAAAAAAGAAGAGAAAAATTTGAGGATATTGTTGAGCAATACAGAAGTAAAGATCAATCTAATTACGATTGCATAGTAACAGTTAGTGGAGGTAAGGATAGTTACTATCAAGTCTATGTCGTGAAAGAGTTATATGGCCTTAATCCTTTGCTTGTGACTTATCACGGTAATAATTACTTAGAAGAAGGTCAGCAAAATCTAGATGCTATGAGAGAGGCGTTCGGTGTTGACCATATTATAGTCAGACCTGGAACAGAAACCCTCAAAAAATTAAATAGACTTAGTGTTGATAAGATGGGTGATATGAATTGGCATGCTCATGTCGGGATAAAAGTTGTGCCTATGCAGATAGCTGTGAAATATAATATTCCTTTAGTGGTATGGGGAAATGTAACTTGGAATATATCCGGAATGTTTTCTCCTAACGATTTTGTTGAATATAACAAAAGAACAGTTTTAGAGCATGACTTTAGAGGGTTTACTTGGAAGGATATGATTGAAGACAAGGAAGGACTGGAAGCTAGGGATTTATTGTGGAGTCAATTCCCATCTGATGAAGATATTACTAGAGTCGGTGTTAGGGGAATATATATAGGTAATTTCTTTAATTGGGATCCTAATGCCCATACAAAATTAATGGTTGATAAGTATAATTTCCAATTAGCCAAGAAACCTTTTGAAAGAACATACAGGACTATGTCTAACCTAGATGATATGCATGAAAACGGAGCTCATGATTATCTTAAGTTTGTAAAGTTTGGATACGGAAGAGGAACCGATCATTCAGCTGAAGACATAAGGTTAGGAAATTTGACTAGAGAAGAGGGTATAGAGATGGTACGTAAGTACGACTCTGTAAAACCCACAACAGATTTAGAACGATGGTTGAAATATACGGGACGGACGGCAGAAGAGTTTGATAAGAAAGCAGATTCTTATAGAGACCAACGGGTTTGGTGGATCAAAGATGGTAAATGGTGGAAAGAGAACTTATGGGGTGGTTCTTCAGATTATGGTGAAGTTTATTTAGATAAAAAAGACCAAGAAAAGTATCATAGGTAAAAGAATTTTCAGAAAATTTGAAGAGATATGTCAATCAAGAGGAAAATACTTGTGGATGTCAGTTACGGCATGTCTTTCAGAAATATTGTTTTAAATAAAACCTTTTGGAGTAAGTTAACTCAAGAATATGAAGTCCATTTAATCACACCTTTACAAATTGGTAGTGAAGATCAAAAGGACTTAAAAATATCCCGAGTCATTGACTCTTCGAAGTGGCCTCGTAATTTCTTAATAAAGATTTTAATATCTATAAACGTGCGTACTTTACACATAAAACGACTAATGGACCTCTCGGATTTTTTCTTAAAACAACATCTGG
>MDSV01039704.1_pt1 | contig 16285 bp, 17 predicted proteins | sample 810851 | NCBI WGS metagenome assembly MDSV01 (sample SAMN05326640, study PRJNA326480) | marine metagenome | isolation source: seawater | place: Atlantic Ocean: North East | collected 2012 | reverse complement strand
GGTAAGCTCATTGAAAAGTCCTGAACCATTCTTACTAATGCATCATAAACTGCTTGATCACCATGTGGATGGTACTTACCAATAACATCACCAACTACTCTTGCAGATTTTCTAAACTGTTTTGACCAATCAAAACCTCCTTTATACATAGCATAGAGAATTCTTCTATGAACTGGTTTTAATCCATCTCTAATATCAGGTAACGCTCTACTGACTATTACACTCATTGCATAAGATAGATATGATGAGCTCATTTCATCATACATTGAAATTAATTTAACGTTTTTATCTTTAGAAATTTCTGTTTTTTGCATACTTGCTAAAATGGTATATCGTCGTCTAAATCATTTGGTGATGATTGTGATGTATCTTCAATAGATTTACTTGGTTCTAGATTTGATATATTGTTTGAATTACCACCACCTAGCATTGTTAAAGAAGAATTGTAACCCTGTATAACAACTTCAGTAGAGTATTTATCTTGCCCAGATTGTTCATCTTTCCACTTTCTGGTATTCAGTTGACCTTCAACATATACTTGAGCACCTTTTTTTAAATATTGTTGAACTACGTTAACTAGGCCTTCATTAAAAACAACTATTCGATGCCACTCTGTTTTTTCTTTTTTTTCACCAGTATTCTTATCTTTCCAGCTTTGACTTGTAGCAATGCTTAATCTTGCTACACTTTTACCGTTAACCATTTGTTTAATTTCAGGATCTGCGCCTAAACGACCAATTAATAATACTTTATTTAAACTTCCAGCCATACTATTTTAATTAAAATGAATTATTTATATATAACACAATTTAAATTGAATATTAATTATATTTAACTAATGCAACAAAAAATATGCTCAAAAAGATAGTTATTAAGGGTGCAAAAGAACATAATTTGAAGAATATCTCTTTGGAGATTCCAAAAGACAAGTTTGTCGTAATTACTGGATTATCAGGTTCTGGAAAATCATCTTTAGCATTTGACACAATATATGCAGAAGGTCAAAGAAGATATGTGGAAAGTCTATCTGCATATGCAAGACAGTTTTTGGATAAAATGAAAAAGCCAAATGTAGATTTAATTGAAGGACTAAGTCCAGCTATATCTATAGAGCAAAAAAATACATCGAAAAATCCTCGGTCAACTGTTGCAACTGTAACTGAGATTTATGATTATATGAGAGTTTTATTTGCTAGAGCTGGTGTTCCTTATTCCCCATTTACAGGCAAGCCTATTGAATCGCAGACTATAACTCAAATTGTTGATAAAATAAAAGAGCTGCCAAAAAAATCTACTATTTATATTTTTTCACCAGTCGTTAGAGGAAGAAAAGGCGAATACAAAAAAGATATATTAAATTATAAAAAAAGAGGTTTTAGAAAAATAAGAGTAGATAATGTTATTTATGAAATAGACAAAGTCCCTGAATTAAATAAAAAAATTAAACACAGTATTTCTATTTTAGTAGATAGAATTGTTTTAAATTCTGAACTGGGAAATAGATTAGCAGAAAGTGTTGAAACCGCAGTTAATCTCTCAAATGGTCTAATTAATATAGAATACGAAAATGAAACATTGCCGAAAAAATATAGAAAAATTGAGGAACTAACATTTTCTACAAAATTCGCATGTCCTGAAAGTGGTTTTACTATTGAAGAAATAGAACCAAGATTGTTTTCATTCAATAGTCCCTATGGCGCTTGTGAAGAATGTGAGGGAATTGGAATTAAATTAAATGTAGATCCAAATTTAGTTGTTCCAAATGAAAAAAAAACTATTGTAGATGGTGCTATCGAACCTTGGGCCAAATCGTCATCATTATACTATGCTCAAACGTTAACATCGTTATCGAAACATTATGGTTTCTCACTTAACGAAAGATGGAATAAATTACCTAAAAACATAAAAAATATCATATTATATGGATCTGATGATGAAGAAATTAAATTTTCATATGATGACGGATATGAAAAATATTCACATAAAAAGACATTTGAAGGTGTAATAAATAATTTAGAGAGGCGTTTTTTAGAAACTGATAGCGACTGGAAAAGAGAAGAAATATCTCAATACCAATCAGATACAAGTTGTGAAAAATGTAATGGTCAAAGGCTTAAGGAAGAAGCTTTATGTGTAAAAATATGCGATCTAAATATAAGTCAAGTAACAGAAAAATCAATATCGGATGCAAAAGATTGGTTTAAATCTTTAGAGACTAATTTAAATGCTAGACAATTAAAAATAGCTCAACATATTCTAAAAGAAATTAATGAAAGACTAGATTTTCTTCTTAATGTAGGATTAGATTATCTTACTTTATCAAGAGAGTCTGGAACTTTGTCAGGAGGCGAAGCACAAAGAATAAGATTGGCATCTCAAATAGGTTCTGGGCTAACTGGTGTATTATATGTTTTAGATGAACCCTCTATTGGATTACATCAAAAAGATAATGTAAAATTAATTAATGCTCTAAAGAGATTAAGAGATTTGGGTAATACAGTAATTGTTGTTGAGCATGATACTGAAACAATTGAGAATGCGGATCATGTAATAGATTTAGGGCCGGAAGCAGGAAATAATGGTGGTAAAGTAATAGCACAAGGTAGTTATGAAGATATACTAAAAAATAATGAGAGTATAACAGGTAAATATTTATCTGGTAAAAACTATATACCAATTCCAAAGACAAGGAGAATGGCAAAGAATGGAAGATTCTTACAAATAACAGGAGCTACAGGAAATAATTTAAATAACGTTAATCTTAAAATCCCATTTGGTTGCTTTACATGTGTTACAGGAGTTTCGGGTAGTGGTAAATCGACATTAATTTTACAAACTTTATATAACGCGTTAAATCTTTCACTGAATAATAACAAAACTAGAAAAATTCCAAAACCATTTAAAGGTTTTAAAGGAGTAGAATTAGTGGATAAAGTTATTAATATCGATCAATCACCAATAGGCAGAACTCCACGATCTAATCCAGCCACGTATACTGGTGCATTTGGACCAATTCGAGATTGGTTTACAAATTTACCTGAATCAAAAAGTAGAGGATATAAACCTGGAAGATTTTCATTTAATGTTAAAGGAGGGCGATGTGAGGCTTGTGAAGGTGATGGTGTAATTACTTATGAAATGCATTTTTTGCCCGATGTTTATATTACATGTGACGAGTGTAAAGGAAGCAGATATAATAAGGAAACCCTCGAAATTAAGTTTAAAAATAAAAGTATTGCAGACGTTCTGGATATGACTGTTGATGAAGGCTGTGAATATTTTGAAAATATTTCTACTATTAGATCAAAACTACTTACTTTGAAAAAAGTTGGACTCGGATATATTAAAATAGGTCAACAAGCAACTACACTTTCTGGTGGTGAGGCTCAACGTATAAAACTAGCTAAAGAACTTTCCAAAAGATCAACTGGTAGAACTATATATATATTAGATGAGCCTACAACTGGATTACATCAACATGATATAAAAAAACTTCTTGAAATTCTTCATACATTTGTAGCGACAGGAAATTCAGTGGTGGTAATTGAGCATAATTTAGATGTTATTAAAACGGCCGATTATATAGTTGATATGGGTCCAGATGGTGGTGTGAAAGGTGGAAATATAATAGATGAAGGAAAACCTGAGGAAATTTGCCACACCAAAGGCAGTTATACTGCAAAGTATTTGAAACCATTGTTGAATAATAAATTTAAAAAAATTGCATAAAATTAATAACTGATATAAAATTAAGATATGACAAAGATTTTACAATCATTATCTAAAACTATTCATGCTTCATTAGCTTTAGCTATAATATTGTATGTAATTCTTTTCTTTAACAATAATGGTTTTGATTTTGATCAACTTTTTTGGAGCTGGTTATTTAGATTTATTCATGTGATAGTGGCTATAATGTGGATAGGTCTTTTGTGGTATTTTAATTTTGTTCAAATTCCAAATATGTCAAAAATACCAGATGATCAGAAACCGGCTATTAGTAAAGTAATTGCACCAGCAGCATTATTTTATTTTAGATGGGCTGCTTTTGCTACGGTAATATCTGGCTTAATTTTAGCCTATATAAATGGATACGTTCACAGTTCAATGACACTTGGTATAGGTAGTGGCGGAGGAAGAGATACCGCAATAGGTATAGGAATGTGGTTAGGTATTATAATGGCATTTAATGTATGGTTCGTTATTTGGCCAAACCAAAAAAAAGCACTAGGGATTGTAGAGTGTGATGCTGATCAAAAAGCAAAATCAGCCAAAACTGCAATGTTATTCTCAAGAACAAATACTTTATTGTCTTTACCAATGTTACTGTCAATGGTAGCAGCTCAAAATCTATATTAATAGTTATTTTTCTTTTTTTTCAATAGTTTTAGAACTTACATTTAAATTTACTAAAACTGGATTTGCTATATAGATTGATGAATAAGTTCCTAATAAAACTCCTAAAATCATCGCAAATGAAAAACCTTTCAATATTTCACCACCAAAAAAGTATATAGAGAAAAGTGCTAGCAAAGTTGTTAGTGATGTAATTATTGTTCTAGACAGTGTTTCGTTAATTGATAAATTTGTAAGATCAAATATTTTAATATCATTGTATTTTTTTAAATTTTCTCTGACACGATCAAAAATAACCACAGTATCGTTCATTGAATAGCCAACTATAGTAAGTATTGCCGCAACAATCGATAAATTTATTTCAAAAGAAAATAACGAAAAAAAACCAAGTGTTAAAATAACATCATGAAATATTGCTATGATCGCCCCAAGACTGAATTGCCATTCAAATCTGATCCAAATATACAATAACATTGCACCTAAAGATAATCCTATTGCAATAATGCCTGATTTTAACAATTCTTTACTTACTTTAGGTCCCACGTTTTCAATTCTTCTAAAATCAAATTCATTACCTATTGAACTGCTTAATTTTAATTTAATATTTTGAATAAATTCAGGATCATTTGAGTTTCTTTTTTCAAATTTAATTACATAATCATTATCGCTGCCAAATTTTTTAACCGAGATATCACCTAAATTCATTTGACTAAAAGAGTTACGAAGATCCTTTATGCTGATTTCTTCATTTTTAGTTTGAATTTCAATTAAAGTTCCACCTTTAAAATCAACACCATAGTTTAATCCTTTGAATATCAACAATAGCGAAGATATAACAATTAAAATTAAGGAGGTATAACTCAATTTTTTATATAGTTTGTTAAATTCAATATTTCTCATATTAAATTTTCCTTGTCTTTATGCCTTAATAAATACAAAACTGTTAAAGCCCTCGAAATAAAATATACTGATATTAACGATGTAATAATTCCAATGCCGAGTGTTACAGAAAAACCTTTAATGGGTCCAGATCCCATAAAAAAAAGTATCGATGCAGCGATTAAAGTAGTTATATTAGCATCTAAAATTGCTGTTCGTGATTTTGTATAACCTCTATCAAAAGCTATAATTTTATTTTTTTCAGTTCTAATTTCTTCTTTAATTCTTTCATAGATTAAAACATTAGCATCTACAGCCATACCAACTGTTAATATGATTCCAGCTATACCAGGAAGTGTCAGTGTTGCCTCAAAAATAGTTAAGACACTTATTAAAAAAAGAAGATTAGTTATTAAAGCAATGTTTGCTATCGCTCCAAAGATTTTATATTTATAAAACATAAAAATTACCACTAGAACAAAGCCAATTATTAAGGATTTAATCCCAGCATCTATTGAATCTTTACCAAGATCAGGTCCAACTGTTCTCTCCTCAATTATATCTAATGGAGCAGGCAAAGCTCCAGATCTCAATAATAAAGCTAAATCAGTAGCTGATTGAAATGTAAAACCACCAGATATTTGTCCGGATCCACCTATAATTGGTTCTCTTATGCTTGGTGCACTAATTATTACGTCATCTAAAATAATCGCTAATCTTTTTCCAACACCGCTGGTGGTGGCTTTGCCAAATTTTTTTGCACCTACTCTATCTAAAGTAAATGACACAACCGTTTCATTTGTTTGGTTATTCATAACAGGTTTAGCATCTAACAAATTATCACCGTTTAATATTATTCTTTTACTCACAAGAGCATCAGTACCATCCTCGAAAAACATTTTTGTTGTACCAAAAGATTCATCACTTGATTGAGATATAAACTGAAAAGTTAAATTAGCTGTTTTACCTAACAATGTTTTAATACGATTTGGATCATCGAGACCAGGCAATTCAACTAATATTCGATTATTACCTCTTTTCATAATATTGGGTTCGTTGGTACCCAATTCATCAATTCTTCTTCTTACAATTTCAATTGCTTGTTCCTGAGATGAGTTTTTTATTAAAACAAGTCCATAATCAGACAACGTTAAGGTAATTATGTTATCATTTAAATCCAAGTTAAGCTGGTGAGATTTAAATTTTGGATAATAAGGATTTATATTACTATTCTCATCTTGAAATAATTTATTAATATAATCTAAGTTTGAGTCAGGTGAAATAATTTTAATTTTATTTTTAACTAAACTGATGCTTGTATATTTAATATTTTCATTTTTAAGTTTTTTCTTAATCTCAATTAGTTTACTTTGTAATGTTTGTTCAATAACAGGTTGATTATTTATTTCTAATAACAAATAAGAACCACCTTGTAAATCCAATCCAAGTTTAATTTTTTTTCCAAAAAAACTTTTATCTATTTGAAAAAAATTACTTAAAGCAATTAGTGAAAATAAAACTGTTAATAAAAGTATGATGGAAATTTTTAATTTTGAAAAATATAACACAGATTATAATTAAAAATTATTTTTTTTGATCAGTATTACCTACTACTAACCCTTGGATACCTGACATTCTAACAATTTCAACTTTAACATTTTCAGAAATTTCTACTTCAACTTTTTCATTATCTATTATTCTCTCAATAGTACCGACAATCCCTCCCGTGGTAATAACTTTGTCACCTCTTTTTAAGTTTTCTACCATTAATTTATGATCTTTAACTTTTTTTTGCTGGGGTCTAATTAAGAAAAAATAAAATATAACAAATATAAGTATTAATGGTATAAATTGTCCAATTCCTGCATCCATAATGATCCTTTTTTAGTTAAGCGATTATTTATACTATATATAAAGTTAAGACAACTCCTATTTGACGGATATTTTGTCTAAACCATTCATATAAGGTTTTAATTTATTGGGTATAGAAATAGAACCATCTGAATTTTGGTAATTTTCTAATATAGCTATCAAAGTTCTACCAATCGCTAGACCACTGCCATTTAATGTTCCAGGAAATTTAATTTCATTTTTAGAATTTTTATATCTGGCCTTCATTCTTTTTGCTTGAAAGGTTCCGCATGAAGAGCAACTAGAAATTTCTCTGTATTTGTTTTCTGAAGGTATCCAAACTTCGATATCGTAAGTTTTTTCTGCACTAAAACCCATATCGCCAGTACTTAAAATAACTTTTCTATAAGGTAGCTCAAGTTGATTTAATATGTCAGTTGCGCAATTTGTCATTCTTTCTAATTCTTCTTCACATTTAGACTCATCAACAATACTGACCAATTCGACTTTATAAAATTGATGCTGTCTTATCATTCCTTTAGTATCTTTTCCGTAACTTCCTGCCTCCTTCCTAAAACATGGCGTAGATGCAACTAATCTTATTGGGAGATTGCTTGCATTTAGAATTTGATCTCTCACCATATTGGTTAGAATAACTTCTGCTGTTGGTATTAGAAATTTTCTATCACTTTCACTATCTAGTTTAATTTCAAATTGGTCGCTCTCAAATTTTGGTAATTGACCAGTGCCAAACATTGTACTTTCATTTGCTATCAAAGGTGGATTAATCTCAGTGTATCCATTTTTTTTTGTATGAGTATCAATCATAAAATTTGATATTGCCCTTTCTAACATTGCAAGTTTATCTTTAACAAAAACAAATCTTGAACCAGTGGTCTTGCTTGCTAAATCAAAATCAAGCATCCCAAGATTATTCCCAATATCAAAATGAGATTTAACTGAAAAATTAAAATCATTTATTTTCCCCGATTTAGATATTTCTTTATTAGATTTTTCATCCTTACCGACAGGGACGTCATTTAACGGTAAATTTGGTATTGACGAGATTATATTTTCAATTTCTATTTTTGTTTTTTGTTGTTCTTTAGATAGTTTATCAATATCCACTGAAATTTTTTTGGATTCTTCAAAAAGTGATTTATCTTTTTTTTTAGAAATATCTTTTTTTTTCTTTTCTAATAATTCTTTTTTTTGAATTAAAGATCTATTAATTTCATCTAGCTTTACTAAATTATCAAAATCTATTATGGCATTCCTTGCCTTTAGTTTATCTTTGTAAATATTTAAGTTTGTCCTAATATCCTTAATATTGTGCATTCTTTTTATCTATTTTTTTTTCAATAATTTTTACAGAAATTATTGATAATTCATATAATATTAATAATGGTATTGCTAAACCTATTTGCGTAATAGGATCAGGAGGTGTTAATAGAGCTGCTGCAGCAAATATAATAACTATTACATACTTTCTTCTAGTTTTTAAAAATTCAGAGTCTATAAAACCAATTCTTGCCAATAAACTTAAGACTATGGGTAGTTGAAAACTAAGACCAAAAGCGAAGATCAATTTCATAACCAATGATAGATACTCATTCACTTTTGCTTCCAGCTGAATAGGTAAATTTGTACTAATCCCTGTGCTTTCAAATGATAAGAAAAATTTAATTGCTAAAGGCATAATCAAATAATAAACCAACATGCCACCCAAAATAAATAAAATTGGTGTAAGTATTAGATAAGGCATAATCGCAACTTTTTCGTGTTCGTATAATCCAGGTGCGATAAATTTCCAAATTTGTATTAGAATGTAAGGACTTGTAATAAAAAAAGCAGCAAAAAAAGAAACTTTGATATATGTTAAAAATGTTTCTTGGAGTGCTGTAAAAATTAGTCTTCTACTACCTGGGTCATCCTTTACGGCTTGAGCGTATGGATCAACAAGAAAACCATATATATATTCAGAAAGATAGTAACAAATAATAAATAGGACACACAAAATAATCATTGAGTTAATTAATCTTTTTCTTAACTCAGTTAAATGACTAAGTATTCCAGTATCACTTTCTTTTTCGTTCATTATTCATCTTTGTTGTTATTTGGTTCTCTTTTTGAAATCTCTTTATCGACTTGAGTTGGTTCGTCTAAATTTGTGATTTCATTTTGAAAATTACTTACATATTTTTTTGCTGATCCTATCCAGGATCCAACTTTTTTAAGCATAATTGGAAAGTCTTTTGGGCCCAACACTATAATTGACAATGATACTATGATTAGTATTTCAAACCAGCCGATCTGAGGCATTTGGATTAATCTTTATTATTAGAGTCTTGATTGTTTGTGTCTTGATTTTCGGAAACGTTTTTTGAGGTATCTTCAATAGAATCAGAGGACATACCTTTTTTAAAACTTTTAATACCTTTAGCAACATCTCCCATCAAGCTTGAAATTTTACCTCTTCCAAAAAGTAAAACAATGAGAATTGCTACAATAGCTATTTGCCAAAAACTTAAACCCATAATAATTTATTATAACCTTATATAGAAATTTTTTAAAGAAACTTTTTTACTTTTTCTCTTCTGTTTCAAGGGTACTGCTGAGCATTTCATCGATATTTGAATAAATATTTTCTTTTTTATCATCCTGTTTTTCTTTATAAAATTTACCAGTTCCAAATATGTTGGAGTCTATTGTTGAATTATCTATTAATCCTGCAGCACCTAATTCATCAACAGTTGGTAGATCAGATAATTTTTGTAAGCTGAAATGACTTAAAAACTCATCTGTTGTACCGTATTGAATCGGCTTACCTGGCACATCTTTGCGACCACATGGTTTAACCCAGTTTAGTTCCATTAAAATTTCTAAAGTGTTAGTACCAAAAGCTACTCCTCTTATCTCCTCAATTTCAGCACGAGTAACAGGTTGATGATAGACAATGATTGACAGTGTTTCGATAGCAGCTTTGGACAATTTTTTTTCAATTGTTTTGTTTTCAGACATTAACTTTGATAAATTTTCCGCAGTTCGAAATGACCATTTATTAGAAATACAAACTAAATTGATACCACGAGTAGAGTATATCTCTTTAAGTTTTTCTAAGATTTTACTTACATTTATATTTTTTTTAATTTTAGACTCTATAGTAGAAATATTTAGTGGCTCAGCAGCTGCAAATAAAATAGCCTCAACCTCTCTCTCACCATCAATTGACTTAGAGGGAAAATTTAAAATATTATTATTTTTTATTTTTTTCATTGATTGTGTTTAACGAAAATTTCATCAAAAAGTTTATCTTGCTTAATTGATAGATTGCCTTCTTTTACGAGTTCTAAAGAGCCAGCAAAGATACCCGCTTTACCAGTTTTATTTAAAGATTTGGATTTACTATATTTGGGAGGAATTAATTCATTAATATTTTTCCAATTTGACAACTTTGAAAAAAGATTTTTTAAAGTTTTTATGCCGTCTTCTGCAGTAAAGACAGGTAACTTTGGAATGTTCATAACTTGAAAATCTTTAGTCATTAGTACAGAGGAATATGCTTTGAATATATCAAATAGTTTTATTGAATATTTTGAATTATGAATAGATTTAAATCCAGCTTTACCACCTCTTAAAAAAACGTCTCGGCCAAGTCTTTTCCTCTTTAGCATTTGATCTGATAATAAACGAATTAATTCTAATTTTTTTAATTGTAATTTCAATCTTTCTGCTACTTCTAAAACTTTAAATTCTTCTTCATCAGATTCTGGTAATAATAATTTAGATTTTAAATAAAGTAACCAAGTTGCCATCAACAAATATTCAGAGGCTAATTCAAGATTAACTTTTTTTGAATGAGTTATAAATTCATAAAATTGGTCAGCTAATTTTGTAATTGATATATTTTCTAAATTAACTTTTTGAGATTTTGCTAAATCTAATAATGTCTCTAAAGGACCATTAAATGACGTAAGATTTACATTAAAAGAATGATTTATTTCTGAATCCATAATTTATTTTACTTTACAATATTTTTAATTTCTAAGGTCTTTTTTTTAATAAAGTTGTCTATAAATGGTGAGTTTTCAGCAACTATTCTCATTTCTCTCATATTACCATTGCAATGCAAAACTAAATTACAACCTGCTGTAAATGCTTTTAAGGTACTATTTTTTAAATTATCTTTTAATGCTTTCATAGAGATATCGTCAGATATTATCAGATTACGATAACCGATTTGTTTTCTAATTAAGTTTATAATTTTTTTAGAATGTGTGGCTGGATTAACTTTATCGATATTATAATAAACAATATGGGCAGTCATTGCTAAAAGAGCTTTTTTTCTTTTAAACGTACTAAAATCATTTTTAAGTAAGTATTTTTTTGATTTTTTAACAACTGGAAGATCATAATGACTATCAAGTTTTGATAATCCGTGACCTGGAATGTGTTTAATTATGTTACAAATTTTAAATTTTTTATACAATGACAAACAAATATTACCAATATCTGATACCATTTTAGGATTCGATGAGTAGGCACGATCCCCTATTACCTTGTGAGATTTTTTGTGAAATAGATCTAGTACAGGTACGGTATTAATATTTATACCCAATTCCCTTAATAGGTAACAAACTTGTTTTATATGAATAAAAAAATATAATTTAAATAAATTGTGATTTTTTTTATACAAATTCCCAAAAAATCTTGGATTGAATGAAGTGTTTTCAAATATTCGTTTTAGTCTTGTAACACGACCTCCTTCTTCATCAATTAATATAGGATAATGAGGATCGTTTAATAATAATTTAATATTTTTAGTTAAATTCTTAACTTGACTTACCGATTTAATATTTCGCGAAAATAAAATTATTCCCCATGGTTTGTACTTTTTTATAAAGACTTTTTCATTTTGGCTAATATTAAAACCTTTAATACCACAGATAAAAGCACGATTTAAATTAATCATTTTTCAATAAATTCCAAAAAGAAAATTCACTTTCAATTGAATTACTATTGTTGTTAGAAAATTCAATTATTTCATCAGATTCATTATTTATAATTGGTAAATTTTTTGAGTAATCCTTTAAAAAGAATTGAAAATTATTAATTGCTAAATTTGAATTTTTAATATTAGTATCAGAAATGTAATATTTTCCTACGAAATAAAAAAATAATAAAATTGATAATATATATATTGAATATTTAATTTCTTTTACCATCACATTTTTTCTGGTGTGTCGACTCCTAAAATGTTCATTCCATTTTTAATAACTATTGAAACGCTTTTAAGAATAGCTAATTTATCATCGGAAATTGAATTATCTTCTGAAATAAATCTTTTTGTTTTATCATCTTTTCCTAAATTCCAGTAATGATGAAATTGAGATGATAAATCATATAAATATGTTGGTATCCGATGAGGTTCAAGTTTTAAAATAGATGTTTCGATACATTTGGGCCACTCAGAAATTTTTCGGATTATTTCAATTTCTTCATCTGAATATTTAAATTCAAAATTATTTAAACTTATATCACGGTTAATATTTGCTCCTGTATTTCTGAATACAGAGCTAATTCTTGCATAACAGTATTGGACATAATATAGAGGATTATCTTTCGATTTTTCTTTAACTTTTGAAAAATCAAAGTCTAATTCTACATCACTACTTCTATTAAGCATAATAAATCTTGTTGCATCTTTGCCAACTTCATTAATCAAATCCTCTACAGTGATATAATCACCTTTTCTTTTTGACATTTTAAATGGTTTACCATTTTTAATAAGTTTTACTAGTTGGCTGACTTTACAAGTTAATTTATCCTTTTCATTTGACAGAGCTTGTACAACAGAAGTAATTCTTTTTATGTATCCTGCATGATCGGCTCCCAATATATTAATTAGCTTATCGTATTTTCTATTTATTTTATTATTATGATATGCAACATCACTTGCAAAATAAGTCCACGATTTATCTTCTTTCTGTAAAGCTCTATCTTTATCATCACCAAATTCTGTAGATTTAAATAATAATTGTTTTCTTTCTTTCCAATCTGGATTTTTTTCATGTTCTGGAGCTTTTATTGTCCCCTCAAACACATAATTATTTTGTTTTAATTTTTCAATTGAGGATTCGACTTCATTATTTTTCACTAACTCACTCTCTCGTACAAAAGAATCATGGACTATGCCTAAATTTTTAAGATTTAATTTGATTAAGTCGATTGACTCATTAACTGAAATTCGTGTTAGCTTATCTTTAATATTAGCTAAATTATTAAAGTTTAAATCTTTATTTTTATCAATTATATTTTTTGCAATATCTTTAATATAGTCGCCAGGATATAAATCTTTGTTATCATCTGGAAAGGGTATTTTTTTAATTATCTCTAAAATTCTGAAATATACAGACTCTACAAAAAAAGATATTTGATTTCCATAATCATTGACATAATACTCTTTATGAACTTGATTCTTATTAAAGATTAGTAGGTTTGATAACACATCACCCAAGATAGCTCCTCTACAATGACCAACATGCAAGGGTCCAGTAGGATTAGCAGATACAAACTCGATGTGATACTTAAATCGAGATTTATTTTGGTTTGAACCAAAATTAGTTGGATCGATCAATACCTCTTTAAGAAAATTATTCCAAAATTGATTTTTAAATTTAATATTTATAAATCCAGGTTTTGCGATAATAACATTTTCAATATTTTTATCGTTTTTAAAACTTTCCAGTAATATTTTTGCAATTTCCATTGGCGATTTGTTGTTTTGTTTTGATAGTATCATTGCAACATTTGTTGAAATATCACATTTAAATTGTGATGGTGGAACATCAACATTTAAACTTTTTAAATTCTCAGGTAAGCTAATTAAATTACTATCATCTAATGACTTTAATAAAGTTTTAATTTTCTCCAAATATAAGTCAAAAATATTCATTTAATTCCATTATACAGATTAATCGCGTATCTATCTGTCATTCCAGAAATATAGTCAGATATCGCTCTGAATTTTTCAAATTCATTTAATTTTTTTTTTCGTAAATATTTCTTAGGGTTTCTCGAAATAACAGAAAATAATTTACTAACGATTTTTTTTCCTTTATTATTTTTTTTTAAAACTTTTTCATTATTATACATATTTGATCTTAGAAAATTTTTTATTTCATTTTCAATTTTAATAAATTCATTTGAGAAACAAACAACTTTATCATTTGTTTTGTATATATCTTTCAAACTTTTTATTTTAAATTTTTTAATATTTTTATTAGTGTTCGCCATAATATCTTTAACCATTAAATCAATAGAATCTCTTACTATTTGATATATCAAAATTTCATTATTTTTACTCTTAAAGTTTTTTTTATATTTTTTAATTATATCTTTAAAAAAACTTATTTCGATCAAGTCATTAACCTTAAATAATTTAGCTCTTATTCCATCTTGAATATCATGGTTATTATAAGCTATATCATCAGATACTCCTGAAATTTGAGCTTCTAAGGACGTATTTGAATAAAAATTAATTTTATTTTTAAAATTATTTGAACCAATTAGATTATTAAGCATAAAATTATTTTTTAATGGCCCACTATGTTTAAGGAGTCCGTCGAGAGTTTCTAACGTTAAATTCAGACCTCGAAATTTAAAGTATTTATTTTCTAAAAACATAACTATTCTTAAAGTTTGAAGATTGTGATCAAATCCGCCATGATTTGTCATACATTCATTCAAAGCATCTTCACCAGCATGACCAAAAGGTGTATGCCCTAAATCATGTGCTAGGCTCAATGTTTCAGCTAGGTCGTCATTAAGACCCAAAAATTTAGTAATTGATCGAGCAATTTGGGCGACTTCGAGGGAATGGGTTATTCTTGTTCTATAATGATCACCATCAGTATTAACAAATACCTGTGTTTTGTGTTTAAGTCGTCTAAAAGATGCGCTGTGTATTATTCTGTCTCTATCTCTTTGAAAAGGGCTTCTATATTTGCTAATTGGTTCGTAAACCAATCTACCTTTGCTTTTAAATAGTCCTAATTTTGAGTGTTTTTTCATACTTTAAACTTTAAAAAATATTATTATATTAGTAATAACAGCGTTCTATTATGATTAAAGAAATTAAATTCACAGATAAAGCAATAAAACAAATCGAACATTTGCTATCTAACGAAATTAAAGGTTCGTTTTTTAGAATCGCTATAAAAGGTGGTGGTTGTTCTGGATTTCAATATAATTTTTCTTTTGATAAAGAAGTAAATGATGATGATTTAAAACAAAATAATATAGTAATAGACAAAGGTTCAGCTGATCTTTTAAAAGGTTCTGAGATCGACTTTGTTGAGGAACTTATAGGAAGTTCATTTAAAATAAAAAACCCACAAAGTAAATCGTCTTGCGGCTGTGGTGTCTCGTTTTCTCTTTGATGCTAATTTCGTCTTGGAATGTAAATTCCGTTCGTGCACGTATTGAAAATGTCAAGAGTTACCTTTTAAAATACAAGCCAGATATTTTAATGATGCAAGAAATCAAGACTGAAGATAATAATTTTCCTTATGATGAATTTTCTTCAATAAAGTATCAAAGTTATGTATTTGGTCAAAAAAGCTATAATGGTGTTGCTATTGTTTCTAAAGAAAAATTAAAAAATGTTAAAAAAGATTTAATTAAAGACAAATTAAAACAATCTAGAATTATTACAGCAGAAGTTGGTTATAAAAATAAGATTATTCAATTAATAAATATCTATACTCCTAACGGAAATCCAGTTGATACAGAAAAGTATGATTATAAAAAAAACTGGATGGATCAATTAAAAAAAGAATTAAAAACATTATATAAAAGAAATTCCAACATAATATTAGCTGGTGACTTCAATGTGATCCCAGCTGCAGAAGACGTCTATAACGTTAAAAGTTTTGAAAATGATGCTTTGTACAGACTAGAAATAAGAAAAAAATTTAGAGAGATGATAAATTTAGGTTTTTGTGATGTTTATAGACATTTTAACGAGACAAAAGAAGGTTATACTTTTTGGGATTATATGAGAGGTGCATGGCAAAAGAATAATGGGATGAGAATAGATCACTTTTTAGTTTCAAACTCATTAATAGACCAAATAAAATCTATAAATATTAATAAAGATCCAAGAGGAAGAGAAAAGCCCTCTGACCACACTCCAATT
>MDSV01039316.1_pt1 | contig 16285 bp, 16 predicted proteins | sample 810851 | NCBI WGS metagenome assembly MDSV01 (sample SAMN05326640, study PRJNA326480) | marine metagenome | isolation source: seawater | place: Atlantic Ocean: North East | collected 2012 | reverse complement strand
CACCACGTTGATAGGCTGGGTGTGGAAGCGCGGTAACGCGTGTAGCTGACCAGTACTAATAGCTCAATTGGCTTGATTTATGCACTGAAAAAAATTTTAGGTACTATAGATTTAAAGTAAATTTAATTTTTAAAATTTAAATTATATTACTAGTAATTAAAATGATAAGTAAACTAAAAAAAAATTTAAAGTATTTTATAAAAAAAAAATTAGGGATAAAAGAATATCCTGGATATTACACACACGGAGCTCATAAAAAAATTGATATTACTTCTGATAAATGCATGGAGCCTTTTTCCAAGCTTGCAAAAGAAATAATTGAAGAGAAAAAAAGCTATCTATATTACGATAGGTTACTTACCATTTATGATGCTGTAAAAAGTATGCCACTAAATTCAGAAGTAGCTGAAGTGGGAGCAAAAAAAGGTGGTTCAACAAAATTTATTGCGTCGTTAGTTAGCCCAGAATGTAAAATTTATTCTTGTGATACATTTGTGGGGCACATCCAAATTGATGACATGGAAAAACACGAAGTCGCGTTAGGCGACCATGGAAATGTTCAGCTATCTGAGGTAAAAAAATATTTAGAGATATTTAAAAATGTAATAATCATCGAGGGTGATATATTAGAAACTTATAAAAAAATACCTTTAGAAAATATTGGTTTAGTACATTTGGATGTTGATGTTTTAATACCAACACGTTTCGTTCTTGAAAATTTTTTTCCAGTTGTAAAAAAAGGATGCATATTTGTACTGGATGACTATCTAAATAAAAATACACCTGGTGTTAAAAAAGCTGTTGATGAATTTAAATTAAATAAAGCTTATAAAGACCGATTATATTTTACAACCTTACTTACTGGTCAAGCTATTATTGTTAAGATATACTAGTTAAAATTGATTTGACTAATTATAATAGCTTAACCTAATGAGATTAATAAAGAATATAATTAAAGAGCCCATAAGAATATTGGCAGATATATATTATTTTTTTAATACTGGATTCAAAAAGCCAGTATCATTCCTGTTCAACTTTTTTTTTCCATACCAAAATTTAAGAATTAAAATAGATGCTTATCTCACAAATTTGTACCAAAAAAGATTTATAAAATTAGAAAAAGATCCTCTTAAAAAAAAACAATTAGAAAAAATGTATTATGAGGGATTAATAAAAATTGAAAATTTTTATAATTTTGAAAATACAGAGTTGTTAAAGAAATTAACAGATCAAAAAAATAAAGAAGAATTAAATAATTTTGTAGAAGAAACAAAAAAAGAAGTTTTAGATAAAATGATTTATTATTTATCATTTTTAAGAGGCGAAACTTTCAAAGTTGATTCATTATATTTAGCTTTTCAACTAGACAACGAAGTAAATAAAAATGATAGATTTCATACAGATGTTTTTTCACATTCTCCTAAAGCATTTATTTATCTTCATGATGTAGATTTCGACGGAAGGCCATTTCTTTATATGATTGGATCACATAAGGATTATGAGGCCAGAAATAATTTAGAAAAAATTACCAATAGATCTATTTATAATGGATATTCTACATTTGGACTTAAATCATCGCGGATCGAAGAAAATATTAATTACATGAAGGATTATCATGACAAATATCAAATCTTCACCGGTCTAGTAAAAGGTGGTACTGCTATTTTTGTTGATACATGTGGTTTTCATGCAAAAGGCCCAGGAATTAAACCTAGATATACTTTTGCAGTAGGTACAAAAAGAAAAAATTTGATAAATAAGTTTTTAAGTATTTTTAAAATTCAAAGGTTAATTAAACTCAATTAAGAATTTTTTATAAAACAAAAGTTTCTTTTTATTTTTTTATTATAAATCATATAAATTTTTTTTGATTTTTTACCAATAATCAATTTCTTATCCAATTTATTCCAATTAAAATTTTCATAAAATTTAATCATTGGTTTTTCACATAGTAAAATAGAAAAAGATTTTTTTTTTTTTAATTATTTTATTATTTAATTTCATTAATTTTTTTGAAATTTTTTTGCCTCTAAATTTTTTATTAACAATGAGTGTGTCAAAATGTAGATATCTCATTTGACTTTTAGTGAATCTTATTTTACTCTCACGAAGAAGCGTATATCCAATAATTTTTGTTTTTAAAAAAACAAGATTATGGATATCATTTAATCCGACATTTTTTAAAAAAAATTTTTTTTGACTTTTTAGTCCATATTTCCAATGACTATTTTTGAGTTTACAAATTTCATTAATTTGAATTTTGCTTAATTTATTTGTCCTTTTGCTGTATAAATTCATTAAATTATCGATAATTTATTTTATTAAAATTCTATAATTATTAAATAAATTTTATGTTACTTATTATTCAAGCTAGACTATCTTCTAAAAGATTACCAGAAAAAGTTCTAAAAAAAATCAATGGTATAGAACTTATAAAACATATAATTAGAAACTTGAGAATAAGTAAATATAATTTTAAAATTATTGTAGCAACATCTAGAAATAAATCAGATAAAAAATTAGTGAGTTTTTTAAAAAGAAACAATATTGAATACTTTTGCGACTCATTAAATAATGTTTCAAATAGGCTTTTAAAATGTGCAATTGCGTACAGGGCTAAATATTTTATTAGAATAAGTGGTGATTCCCCATTTATTGATAAAAGAATTCTAGAAAAAATGGTAATTTTTTTTAAAAAAAAAAATAAATTTGATTTAATTACAAATGTTTATCCAAGAACATTTCCTAAGGGTCAGTCGATAGAAATTATTAAAACAAATTGTTTAAAAAAAATACTCAGTAGAAAACTCTCTAATTATCATAAAGAGCATGTTACAAAATTTATTTATGATAACAGTAAATTATTTAAAATAAAAAATATATCAAATTTAATGGATCAGAGTAATTACAGTTTATGTGTTGACACCTATAAGGAATTAAATTTATTTAAAAAAAAACTTAAAAATATATCATTAATTAAATATATCAAATTTGAAAAACTAATTAAAATAATTTATGGATAAAAAGGTTAATGCAGCTGTAATTGGACTAGGAGTTGGTTTAAAGCATTTTAGGGCTATTAATTCATATAAAAATTCAGAAGTCATTGGAATTTTTGATTTTGACAAAAAAAAAATGATTTCTTTAAAAACCAAATATCCAAAATTAAAAATCTATAATAATGAAAATGAAATTTTTATGGATAAAAATATAAATCTTGTTTCAATTGCGTCATATGATGAACATCATTATAGGCAGATTTCTAAAAGTATTAAAGAAGGAAAAAATTTTATAATCGAAAAACCAATTTGCACCACAAAATCTGAATTTAAAAAAATAAAAAATTTAATTAAACAACATAAAAATATAAAATTTACATCTAACCTTCCATTAAGAACAGAGCCAATATTTAAATTATTTAAAGAAAAAATTAAAAAAGAAAAAATCTATTACATCGAGGCTGATTATTTGTGGGGAAGATATAAAAAGCTTTTTCAATGGAGGGCTAAATCTAAAAATTACTCAGTAATCAATGGAGCTGCAATTCATATGATTGATTTAGTAATTTGGTTATTAGATGATAGGCCAACTCACATATTTGTATCAAGTAATGATATAGCTACAAAAAAAACAAAATTTAAAAAAAATAGTTTTTCAATAATTATATTATATTTCAAAAATGGATTGATAGCTAAAATAACAGCAAATGCTTGCTCCATTTCTTCTCATAATCACAATGTTAGCATTTTCAGCAAAAATTTAACATTAAAAAATGAAATTTATGATAGATACATAATTTCTAAAAAAGGAAAAAAAAGTCTAATTAAAATTAAGTATCCAAATAAATGTGAAAGAAATAAATTGATAACAAGTTTCATCGCTAATTTAATAAGCTCAAAAAAAAAACCTTTAATAACTATGGATGAAAGTTTATTTTTAACAAAAGTTTGTTTAGCTGGAATTGACTCAGAAAAAAAATCAAAGAAAATTAAGATTTAATTATGATTACAAATATTCCTTTTTCAAAAAAAAATATTTTAGATAAAGATTTAAAAGTCGTAAATAAAATTCTTAAATCTGGATGGCTTACACACGGAAAATATACAGAAAAATTCGAAAAGGAATTTTCTAAATTTACAAAAAGTAAATTTGCTATTACAGTTTCAAGCTGTACAGCCGGCCTTCATCTAATTTGTCTTGCGATTGGGCTCAAAAAAGGTGATGAAGTCCTTGTTCCTAATTTAACACATACAGCTACAGCCCACGCAGCATCCTATACAGGAGCTACAGTTAAATTTGTTGATATAAATCTTTATGATGGAAATCTATCAGCAGAAGATTTAATAAAAAAAATTAATTCTAAGACTAAAGCAATTATTACCGTACATCTTACAGGTATTTCTGCAGAGCTAGATAAAATTTTAGATATTTGTAAAAAAAAAAAAATATTTTTAATTGAAGATTGTGCTCATGCTTTAGGATCAAAATTTAAATCTAAACACGTAGGAAATTTTGGAGTTGCAGGTTCGTTTTCTTTTTATCCCACAAAACAGATAACAACAGGTGAAGGAGGGATGGTAATAACCAATAACAAGAAAATTTTTAAAAAAATAAAAATGTTGAAAGCTTTTGGTATTGATAAGGAAATTAAGGATAGAAAAATACCTGGATTATACGATGTTAAAGGACTAGGTTATAATTATAGAATAACTGATTTTCAATCAGCAATAGGGTTAGAACAATTAAAAAGATATAATAAAGAATTATCGATTAGAAAAAAAAACGCTATGTTATACAATAAATATTTAAGAAATATTAAAAATTTAAAATTTAATGATTATATTAGTTCATGCTCATATTTTATATTTCCGATTTTTTTAAAAAAAAAATATAGAGACCGAATAATTAAAATTTTTAAAAAAAACAAAATTGGTTTTAGTATACATTACGCAAAAGTTATAGATGAAATGACATATTATAAAAATGGTTTTACCAAAAATAAAAATTCAAAAATTTATGCTAATGAAAATATTTCTTTACCTGTGCATTCCGATTTAAAAAAGAATAATATTGTGTATATATCAAAATTGATTAAAAAGGTCCTAGATGAAAACTAAAGTCTTGTTAATTGGTGGCGCAGGTTTTATTGGCCATAATATAGCTATGCGATTAAAAAAAGACAATTTTGAAGTTTTTATTGTTGATGGATTAAATGTTAATAATTTATTGTCTTTTCAAGAAAGGGATCTTGAAAATAGGTCCTTATATAGATCTATTTTGAATAATAGATTAGATCTTTTACAAAGTGCGAACATTGAACTTCAAGTACAAGATGCAAGAAGTTATCACTCTATCTCTAAAATCATTGATAATTATAATCCAGATGTAATAATTCACTTAGCTGCGGTATCTCACTCAAACAGATCTAATAAAGATCCACACAATACATTTGATCACAGTTTAAGAACTTTAGAAAACGTTCTAGATGCATCAAAAGGTAGAAAAAAGATACCTCATCTAATTTATATATCTTCTAGTATGGTCTATGGAAATTTTGATGGAAAAGAGGTCAAAGAAGAAGATAACTTAAATCCGATAGGTATCTATGGAACCTTAAAACTTTCAGGAGAGCTAATAGTTAAAGCATATAACCAAGTATTTGATATGCCATATACCATAATAAGACCGTCAGCTTTATACGGCGAAAGATGTGTAAGTCGAAGAGTAAGTCAAATATTTATTGAAAATACTTTATTAGATAAAGAAATAACAATAAATGGTGATGGTAAGGAAAAATTAGATTTTACTTATATTGAAGATTTATATCATGGTATTTTTCGATGTATTGAAAGTAAAAATTCTAAAAATCAAATTTTCAATATAACTTTTGGACAAGGAAGAGAGATAAATGAATTAATAAACATATTGGAAAAGAAAATATCTAAAGTAAAACTGAAGTTTTTACCTAAGAGCCAACTTACTCCTGAGCGTGGAACTTTAAGTACAGAAAAAGCTAAAGTGCTACTTGATTATAAGCCTTCATTTAATTTAGAAAAAGGTTATAGCTTGTATATTGATTGGTATTTAAAATTTTTTGAAAATTTTAAAAAGCAAAACGTGATTTAATAATGTGTGGAATCGCAGGATATTTTGGAAAAAATAAAATACCTAAATTTTTTTTTTATAAAGCTGCAAAACACTTACAACTTAGAGGACCTGACAATACCTCTTTTTTTTTTGACGATAAAAAAAATATTTTTGTTGGGTTAATACACACAAGACTTTCGATCATTGATTTAAAAAAAAGATCCAACCAACCATTTCATCATAAAGATAATATTATGATTTTTAATGGAGAAATATATAATTATAAGGAGTTAAAAAAAAATTTAATTTATAAAGGTTATAAATTTAACACAAGCAGTGATACCGAAGTTTTAATTAAAAGCTTTGATTTTTGGGGAAATGAAGCATTTAGTAAATTTGAGGGAATGTGGGCGGTAGTTATATATAATAAAAAAAAAAAAAAGATAGTTATTTCAAGAGATTGTTTTGGGGAGAAGCCTTTATATTATTTCAAAGATCAAAGTGGTATATTTTTTGCATCTAATACAAATTGCCTTTTAGATTTGATTGGTGAAAAAAAAAAAATTAATTATACTCATATAAAGAGATATTTGGTTAATGGATACAAGTCACTTTATAAAAATAACCAAACTTTTTTTTCAAATATCAAAGATTTTCCTAAAAATAACGTAATTTCGATAAGTAAAGATCTTAATTACAAAAAAAATTTAATATGGAAACCAAATTTAAAAGTTAATCAAAATATCAATTACGAGCAAGCTGTAGAAGAGGTAAAAGAAATTTTGATAAATTCAGTCAAACATAAAATGAGATCAGATGTTGATTTAGCTTTTTTACTTAGTGGAGGGGTTGATTCCAATGCAATTGTTGGCATAGCAAATAATGTCTTAAATAAAAAAATAAATGCTTTTTCTATAATAAATAAAGATCCTAGATTCGAAGAAAATAAAATGATTAATATTGCCTCAAAAAATCAAAATTTCAACCACTACAAGATTGTTTTAAAAAGAAAAAATTTTTTAAATAATTTGGAAAAACAAGTGATTTTAGCTGGAAGACCCATTTATACAATTTCTTATTATCTTCAAAACTTCTTAATGAAAAAAATTTCTGAAAAAGGTTTCAAGGTATCAGTTAGTGGCACAGGTGCAGATGAAATTTTTACCGGTTATTATGATCATTATAATTTATATGCATATCAAATTAGAAAAAATAAAATCTATAACAAAAAAATTAATTCTTTTTGGAATAAGAACATAAAAAAATTTGTTAGAAACCCGTATCTTCGTAACATAAAATTGTACCATAAAGATGAAAAGTTTAGAGACCATATTTATTTGAACAATAAATTGTTTTCCTCCTACTTATGTGATGATTGGAAAGAAAATTTTAATGAGAAAAGTTTCACATCCAATCTTTTAAAAAATAGAATGTTAAATGAGTTATTTTACGAAGCTGTCCCAGTAATACTCTCAGAGGATGATAATAATTCAATGAATTATTCAATTGAAAATAGATCACCATTTCTAGATATTAAATTATTAAATTATACTCTAAACTTACCATCAAAATATTTGATGCAAAAAGGTTTTGCAAAGTCTTTGCTTCGCGACTCAATGAAAGGTATAGTTAATAGTAAAATTTTATACAATCCAAGAAAAGTAGGTTTTAATTCATCTATTAATGAAAATTTAGATTTAAAAAAAAATAAGGATTATATTTTAGCTGATGATAAAATATTCGAATTTGTTAAAAAAGATAAAATTGCAAAACTGATAAAAAAAAAAAAATTGCTTAATAGTGAGAGTAAATTTTTGTTTAATTTCATAAATTCTAAAATATTTTTAAATAAATTTTAAATGAAATATTGTATCAAATGTATTTTGCCAGACACTAGACCTAACATTAAAATTAATAAAGAAGGCCTATGTAATAGTAAATGCTCTTCGGAAAAAATTATAAACTGGAAAGATAGATTAAAAGAGTTCAAATCTTTAGTAAATAATATAAAAAAAACTAATAAATCTAATTATGATTGTGTTATTCCAGTAAGTGGAGGCAAAGATAGCACTTGGCAGGTAATTACAGCTATTAAATACGGTTTGAGGCCATTGGCAATATCTTGGAAAACTCCTCAAAGAAGTATTATTGGAAAAAAAAATTTAAAAAACCTCATAAGCTTGGGTGTTGATCATATTGATTTTACTATCAATCCAAATGTAGAAAAAAAACTTATTTATAACTCATTTAAACTAGAAGGGTCTCCTGCATTAACAATGCACATGGCAATTCATAATATCCCAAAAATTTTTGCTGAAAAATTTAATATTCCCATAATTCTTTGGGGTGAAAATTCAGCCTATGAATATGGTAGCGGTAATGAAAATTTGAAAGGTTCAAAATTAACTTATGAATGGAGAAAAAATTTTGGAAATTTACCAAAAAATTTTAAAAAGATTTCAAAAGGAGTAAAAAATTCTCAACTTTCTCCATACATTTCACATTTGAAAAAAAATAATAAGAAAATTAAAGAAATATTTTTAGGGTATTATTTTTATTGGGACCCAATAAAAATAAACAATATTGTTAAAAAAAAAGGTTTTAAATCTGTAACTAAACCTAATGTTGGATTTTATAATTTTGCAGACATAGATGACATGTCGATTATTACAGTTCATCATTGGATGAAGTGGTATAAATTTGGATTTACAAGGTTATGGGATAATTTATCAATAGAAATTAGAGAAGGAAGAATAAGTCGAAAAGAAGCTATTAAAATAGTAAATAGTGAAAAAAAATTACCTCTCAAACAGATAATACTTTTTTGTAAATATTTGAATATCAGTAGAAAAAGGTTTTTTAATATTGCTGAGAAATTTCGAAATAAAAAAATTTGGAAACTAAATAATAAAAATAAATGGTATTTAAAGAATTTTTTGATTAAAAACTACAAATGGTAGTCACAAAAGATAAATCCATAAAAACTAAATGTTTTTGTAAGAAAAAAAAAATAATTCAAAACATATTAAGTTATAATTCGAGACCAAAAGGTGAAACTAACTTTAAGATAAAAAAGTCAAAATATAATAGATTTTATAGCAAATGTAAAATTTGCAATCATTATTTTGCTAATCATAAATTTGATTTAGAAAATCTTTATAAAAAAAATTATTCAAGACTAACTTATGGATCTCAAAAAAAAATTTTTAATATTTTTCAGAAAATTATTAATCTCCCAAAATCAAAATCTGATAATAAAAGTCGAGTTTTAAGGGTTTCAAAAAATATAAAAAAAAATTTTGATTGTTTAGATGTAGGATCGGGGTTGGGTGTTTTTCCTTATGAACTAAAAAAAAATAAAATTAAGATACATTGTTTTGAAAAAGATAGAAATTTAAATAATCATTTAAAAAAAATAAAATTAAAAGTTGTTAATAATTCTATTTTTTCAAAAAATAATTTAATAAAATATAATTTTATAACGATGAATAAAATAATAGAGCACATAGAAAAACCGAAATTTTTCTTAAATAAATTTTATAATTTATTAAAAACTCCAGGTTATTTATATATAGAAGTTCCAAGTATTAATGCTCTGAAAAGTAAATTAGGGCACAAAAGTGAAGAATTTTTTATTGAGCATTTTCATATTTTTTCCAAAAAATCTTTAGAAATTCTATTAAGAAGCATTGATTTGAAAATAGTTTATATTAAAGACATAAAAGAAAACTCAGGTAAATACACTTTAATCGCTCTGGCAAAAAAAATATGAAAATAAAAAGAAAAAATAGAAGTTTTATTGTCGGAGAAAAAGAAAACATTTTAAAAATAAGACATGTGGGAAATGTAAATCTTAAAAATAATGAACAATTAACTTTTGTATTTAAAAATTCTAGATATGATTTTGTAAAAAAAAATTGGGGTTTTTATGCAACACCTTCAATTAATGGAAGACTAAAGAAAGAGGGATTTATTTCAGCATTAGTTAAAAATAAAAAAAAGATGATTTACTTAATGGTTATTCATAAATCTAAAAAAAGTGAATTCAATAAATATTGTAAGCTTCATGATCAAAAAGTAGTAAAATGGCTACACAAAGTTTAAAAATAAGTCATCTTATGAATTTTTCTCCCTTAATTTATGCCCCAAAAATTTCTAAATTTTATAAAAAAAATATTTGGCTTAAGCTTGAAATTTTAAATCCCACAGGAAGTCATAAAGATCGCGAAAGTATATTTTTAATAAAAGAGGCAAAAAGAAAAAATTTTAAATCAATAGGCTGTGCATCAACAGGTAATTTAGGTATTTCATTAGCTTTTTTTTCAAAAATTAATCGAATGAAATCAAATATTTGGTTAAACAAGAAGGATATTAATGTTGATAATTTAAAATTAATTAAATCTTTAGGTTCTAATGTTTTTATAAAAAAAGTTTCTAATTTAAGTAAATTATATGATCTAAGTTCGCAATTAATGAAAAAAAAAAAAATTTTTAACGCAAACCCCAATCATTCAAAATTGAAAATTCTTGCAAATACTGAGATTGTAAAAGAGATTTATAAGATTAACAAAAAAATAAATACATTTGTTACCTGTGTAAATAATGGCTCACATATATTAGGACTTAAGAAAGGATTAAAAAAAAAACATAATTTATACGGAATTTTTTCTAGATCTAAGTTTGCCACAAGTATTAATTCATATACAAAATACGAGTATAAAAATTTGATTAATTATTTTAATTTTAAAAAAGATTTTATTGAGGCAAAAGATAAAGAAATTTTAAAAGGTTATAATCTTTTAAATTCAGAAGGTTTGTTCTGCGAACCATCTTCAGCAGCTGTAATAGGTTCTTTAAGTAAATTTAAGCAACAAAATATATGCTGTATAATAACTGGCAGTGCTCAAAAAAATCTGAAAAGTTTTCAAAGTTTTATCAATTTGCAAAATTAAAAAATGTCAAATTTCTTGTTTATTAGATCAAAGACTTCATTGAATAGAAAAACTCTTTTAAAAACTAATGAAAATTTAGATAGTAAATATCTCAAAAAGAAAAAAAAAATAATATTTATCAAATCAAAAAATTATAATTACCATTTTGTTTTGAATAGAGATGCATCTGAAGATATTTTGAGACAAAAAAAAGGAATAGTTATTTTATTTGTTGGAAATGTATATAACTTGAATATTTCTAAAAAAAAAAAAATTTCAAAAATTCAACTGATTTTAGATGGTTACTTAAAGCAAGGTATATCATTTATTAAAAAATTAGACGGGAATTTTTCAATCTTAATTTTAAATTTAAAAAATGATAAAATTCTAAGTTTTAGAGATAGGCATGGTTCGAATGTTCTATTTTACTATAATAAAAAAGATCTTTTATTAATTTTTACAAAAATAAAATTTTTAAAGAATAATTTTCTTATTAAAATGGAACCAAATTGGGAATTAATTAAAACATATATATTTAAAAATTATAGATATTCATATGGTACTATAGAAACATTTTTTAAAGATGTTTTTCTCTTTAAAAACAATAGTATTAATCTGTTTATAAAGAGAAAATTAATCACATCAAATTTGTATACGTTTAAAATTAAAAATTCTGATTATAAAAATGTCGACAAAATAAAAAAAAAATTTTTAGCACTTCTAAATACAAGTTTTAACAAAAGACATTATGATTTAAAAGATGATAAAGCATTTTTATTAAGTGGAGGTTTAGATTCCCCCACTATTGCAGCTATTGGATCAAAAAATACAAAGTCTCCAATTAAAACTTATTCAATTGGTTATAAAAAATTAAGACAAAATAAGAAAGAATTGTTTTATGATGAATCTTTATTAATTAAAAAAATTATAAAATTTAACAAATTTAAATCAAAATTTGTTTATCCAAATGCAAAGAATTTTAAAAGGGTATTTGGTCATATGTTAAATATTCATGATGAACCCATTTCATCTCCTACTTGGTATTCTCATTATATACTTTGTAAAAGATTATATGATGATAAGGTAAAATGTGTTTTTGGAGGGGATGGTGGAGATCATATACTAGCCGGCTTATATGACGATATACCTTATTTTCTTGCAGATTTGAAATTTAGTAAAAAACAAAAACTTTTTAATCATGAACTTAAAAAATGGATCCAAATGCACGATCATCCAATTTATAAAAAAAATAAAAAGGTTTTTAATACTTATTTAAATAAATGTTTTGATCCAAAAAGAAAAGGTAAAATATTAAATTACACGTGGGACGAAGATTTGATGAGAGGCAACAATCAATATTTAAATTTACTTAAAAAGGGAATTAAAATTAAAAATAATAATAAGTTTCCATCTATTACTAAGAGTTTTTTAAAAAGTAAATTAATACAAGATTTACATTTTACATCATCTCCACCATCTACAAGAGCAGAAATACCAAACTTTTCCGAATTTGGAATTGAATGTAGGTCAGTTTTTTTAGATGAAAATGTAGTTAAATTTTGTTGGAATTTACCAATAACCCTCATGATTAAAGATGGATATACTAAATGGTTAATAAGACATTCTCTAAAAGATTATTTACCTTCAGAAATTTTATGGAATAAAAAACACATCGGCTTAAACGCACCAGCAAATATATGGTTTAGAAAAGATTTAAAAAAAGACTTACAACAAACTATTAATAATATTGTTAAAAGAAAAAATTTCTCGATTTTTGACATAAATAAACTTCAAAATATTCTTGAAGAACATTTTTTAGAAAAAAAAAATCATATGATGTTTCTTTGGAAGTTATATAGTCTAGAAAAATGGTTAAAAAATTGGGATTTTAAATAATGAAATATAATTATTTATTTGATGGGAGGAAAATTTCTAGATTAGGTTTTGGTTTGTATAAAGGTGAAAACTCAAAAAAAGGTGATGACCTAATGTTAAAAAATATTATCTTTGGATTGAGCAAAGGTTTAAATGTTATAGACACAGCGCAAAGATATAGAAATGGTAGAAGTGAAAAAGTAATAAAAAAAATATTAGATATTTACAAAAAAAGAGAAAACTTAATATTAATTACAAAAGCTGGACTAATCCCAGATTATATCAAGAAAAAAAAAATTTTACAAAAACTTAAAATAAAAAAATCTAATTGTCTTTTAGAAAATGACTTTTGTATTGATCCAAAGTATATAAGTTGGTCAGTAGATAATTCATTAAAGAAAATGAATACGAAATATATTGATTTTTATTTATTACATAATCCAGAACTTAGTCTGATGCTGAAGGGAGGATATAAAAAAATAATTTCAGCATTAAAAGTACTTGAAGAAAAAAAGAAACAAAAAAAAATTCGAAGTTACGGTATATCAACATGGAATGGTTTTAGAAGGCTTAATAATAATAGATATCAATTAAATATAAAAAAGATTATTGATGATTTAGAAAAAGAAATAGGCAAAGATCATGGATTCAAATGCCTAGAGGCACCAATTAGTCTTGGTATGCCAGATTTATTAAATTATAAACCATTTAAAAGTTTTAAATTGGGATATTTTTTGAAGAAAAATAACATTAATTTTTTTTCAAGTGCATCTCTTTATGAAGGTAATTTAGAAAAGTTAGTTGAACTAAATAAAATATTTAATTCTACAAATATCAATAAAGATATGTCTAATGAAATTTATAAAGCGAAAGTATCTTTTCCATTTAGTGAAAACTCATTAAGAAGATTATTTATTCTTTTAGAAAATTTTAAAAGGAATAAAATATTTTTAACAAATAAAAAATTTAATTTTTCAAAAATTAAGAATATAAATGGAGTTGGTATAAGCTTTTTAAAATCTCTATCTTTTATAACCACCTCTCTTATTGGAATGGATAAAAAAAGTTATATCACTTCTAATTTAAAAGAGTTTATGCAAAGTTTAGATAATAAAAAAATTAATAATATAAATGAAATATGGAAAAAAATAAAAATAAACCTTTAAAAAAAAAACAATCTGTAACTTGTTTTAAAAATTCTATTAAAAAAAAACAAATAGATAAAATTTTTGTCACTATAACATTGTTATTTAAATTTTATTTTCCAGAATTATTTAAGTGGCTACCAAAAAAAATTGACTCAAAAATTTGGAGTTCAAGAAAGTTTCAAAACTCAATGATTGAAGCAAGATCTAAATCAAGAAAGAAATTTGGAAAAATTTATGATACAATCCAATTATCATTACCTGTAAAAAAAATGATGACTTCAAAAAATATTATGTCTGTAATTGAAAAATATACGTCAATTAAAAAAGAAAATTTTATATGTTTCAACTCAGTAATAAGATTTGACCCTCCTTTTGATAATAGCAATTCTGTAAATTGGCATTACGATCTGTATCCAAATAGTAAAAAAATTGACCCGGTTAATGGTATTTCGGTAGTAGTTGCATTTCATAATACAAAAATGGAGCATGGATCTCCAATTTTTCTTTTAAATTCAGAAAAAAAAGAAATTAAGATGCAACTTAAAACTAAAAAAAATAATAAATCTGATACTTATAGACTTAAAAACCAATATATTGAAAAATTCAAAAAAAAAATTTTTGAAACTAATTCAGGAGATGTCTTAATTTTCCCAATGAAAACCATTCATAAAAGTGGAAAAAATATTTCTAATAGTATAAGAATTTCAGGTTTATTTAGATATTATCCAATAAATAAAAAAGGCTTTACAGCACTCAAAGAAAGTTACACTCCAGTTGAATAAAAAAAAAAAAGTAACAGAAATTTTAGAAACAATTCATAAGGAGTTGAAGCTTAAAAATTTTTTAATTGATTTAGAAAAAGATAAATCTTTTTTAGAAGATATAAATAAAAAAATAATAAAAAATAACATTTTTAAAAAAAGAAATTTTGAATCAATTTATGAGTTGTCAGTTTATCGAAATTTTATCTATTCTTTAATCAGAAATCATAAACCTAAAATTATTGTAGAAACAGGTGTTCTTCATGGTTTGACTTCAGCATGGATTTTAAAAGCTATAAAAGATAATGGTTATGGAAAATTAATTTCAATAGATTTACCAAGACGAGACTGGTTTAATTATTTTGGAAAAAAACCTTTTGGCCCAGGTGGCGATGCTGAATTTGAAATAGAGGAACAAAAACCTGGTTGGTTAATCCCAGAAAATTTATTACAAAATTGGGATTTATTTCTTGGCCCATCATCAAAATATCTAGAAAATATAGTTAAAGAAAATAAAGATATAGAGCTATTTATCCATGATAGTGACCATTCTTATGAAGTAATGAAATATGAATGCGACCTGATTCAAAATAAGCTAGGAGATATTGATATAATTATAGATGATCACTATTGTAATGATTATTACAAAGATTTTGAAAAAAATTTTAATAGAAAATATAAAAAAATCGATGATATAAATGACCAATTAAAAGTGGTCGAAGGGAGCGTGTTCTTTCCAAAAATTAAATAAATGCATCTTATAATAGCTTCATCATTTAGTGATATTGAGTTTGTTAAAAAAGTTAAAAACAAAAGCTATATTATTTCAGGGTTTACCTCAGTATCAAATTTTTTTAAAAACAATAATTTTAATTGCTTAGATCTAAACGAATATATTTCAAATGAAATTAAAGAGAAAAGTTATAAAAAATTACAAAATGAATATTATAAATTATTTAAAAAAAATAGTATTGATTATATTTTATTTAGAAACAAATACTTGCTTAACTATATTGGGTTTAATTTTTTCTACAAAGTTTTAGAAAAAATTATTTATAAAAAAAAGATTACTAAAATAATATTATTATCTTCAATAAAAGAAAAGTTAAATCAAGATCAACTATTATTTAAAATCTTAATAAACATATTGAAAAATTTTAACATTGATTTTGAAATTGTAGATCAATATAAAAATCCAGTTATAACTATTAATAATAAGTTTTTAAATAATATTAAAAGATCAATATTTGACTTAGCTCAAAGTTTTAAAATTAAAAATAAAAAAAAAGAAAATATTCTTTTAATTGAAAAAAATAAATTAGGGCAAAAAAAACTAAATTACTTATTAAATGATAATTACAATACTTTTTATCTTAAAAAAATCGATAACTTTTTAGATGTAAGCATCACATATCAAAAAAATAAAAAAAAAAATTATAAAATATTAATATCAAGTATATTTAAAGATTATTTTTGTGAATTT
>MDSV01135894.1_pt1 | contig 16287 bp, 17 predicted proteins | sample 810851 | NCBI WGS metagenome assembly MDSV01 (sample SAMN05326640, study PRJNA326480) | marine metagenome | isolation source: seawater | place: Atlantic Ocean: North East | collected 2012 | reverse complement strand
TTCCACTGCGACTGGAAATCTTAACAAACATCTTGCACAACAAAAAGAAATATTGGAAAAGATACTTAAAGATTAAATGGCAGAAAAAATTACAGTTCCAACACTTGGTGAATCAGTCACAGAAGCTACTGTATCTAAGTGGCTTAAATCAAAGGGAGACAAAGTTTCAGCTGATGAACCTCTCGTAGAATTAGAAACAGATAAAGTTAATGTAGAAGTTCCCTCTCCTACAAATGGAGTACTTGGAAGTATTACTGTAAAAGAGGGAGAAACTGTGAACGTAGGTTCATTATTGGGTACAGTAGATAGCTCAGCGAGTACTAAAGCTAACAATACAGAGGAAATTAATAATTACAATCCGCCTGACAAAGGCAAACAAGAAATTGAGTTAAAGATTTTTGAGGAAGAAAAAATAAAAAAACCAAAAAAAATAAAACAAAAAAAAATTGAAGAACCTGTTCTCCATTTGGAGGAGGAAAAACCATTGATTTTAGACCAGGTTCATGGAGAAAAAATTATTAAAAGAGAAAAACAAGCTTCTCCAGCAGCAAGAAAGATGGCCAGCGAGGCAAAAATTAATTTAGACTCTATTGAAGGCACTGGAAAAAATGGTGTTGTCTTAAAGGAGGATATTATGAGCTTGATGGGATCGAAACCAGCTCCATCTGAAAGAAAAATTAAGCACGGTCCAGAAGAAAGAGTTAAAATGACTAGGCTCAGATTAACGATAGCTAAAAGATTAAAAGAGGCTCAAGAAAATGCAGCAATGCTTACAACTTTCAATGAAGTTGATATGAGCGAAGTAATAAAAATGAGAAGCCAATACAAAGAAGAATTTCAAACAAAATACGGTGTCAAATTAGGGTTCATGTCATTCTTCGTTAAAGCATGTGTTATTGGTTTAAAAAATTATCCAGCAGTTAATGCCGAAATTCAGGGTGAAGAAATCGTGTATAAAAATTATTATAATATAAGTATTGCCGTAGGAACAGATAGAGGACTTGTTGTGCCGGTTTTAAGAGAGACAGACGAAATGTCTTTTGCTGACATTGAACAAAATATAGGTGAACTTGGTCAAAAGGCCCGAGATGGAAAAATTACTATCGAAGATTTACAAGGTGGAACATTTACAATTACAAATGGTGGAATTTATGGTTCAATGCTTTCAACGCCAATTTTAAACCCACCACAATCAGCAGTGTTAGGAATGCACAATATAATTCAAAGACCAGTTATTGTAGACGAGAAAGTGGAGGTAAGACCCATAATGTATTTGGCGCTTTCTTATGATCATAGAATAATTGATGGAAAAGAAGCAGTGTCATTTTTGAAAATAGTAAAAGAGTCTTTAGAACAACCTAAAAGACTTTTCTTAAATATTTAATAATGGAAAATAATTTTGACTTAGTTATTATTGGCGGTGGACCGGGAGGTTATGTTTGCGCAATTAGAGCAGCCCAATTAGGATTAAAAACAGCTTGTATCGAGTCAAGAGGAGCGTTAGGAGGAACATGCTTAAATGTTGGTTGTATACCTTCTAAAAGCTTATTAAATTTATCTGAAAATTTTCATAAGGCTAAAAAAGATTTTAATCAACAAGGCATAGAAATAGACGGTATCAAATTAAATATTAAAAAAATGATGTTAAATAAAAATAAATCAATCCAGGTTTTAACCAAAGGAGTAGAATTTTTGTTTAAAAAAAATAAGGTTACTTACTTTAAAGGTAAAGGAGTTCTTTTTTCAAAAAATGACATTGTTGTTTACGAGAGCAATAATAAAAGAATTAATGTTAAATCAAAAAATATTGTAATAGCAACTGGCTCTACAGTAGCTTCATTACCTGGAATTGAAATCAATGAAAAAAATATTGTCTCCTCTACTGGCGCGTTATCTTTTGATAAAGTACCAGCTAAGTTAGCTGTAATTGGAGGAGGTTACATTGGTTTAGAAATGGGATCAGTGTGGTCCAGACTAGGATCTGAAGTGACTGTAATAGAGTATTTAGACTATATTACTCCTGGAATGGATAGAGAAATTTCAAATGAATTTCAGAAAATATTATCTAAGCAAGGAATTAAATTCAAAATGGGATCAAAAGTGGAGACTATTAAAGACAATGGAAAGTCAGTTTTAATTTCTTACACTGATGTTAAGAATTCCAAAAAAGAAGTTCTAGAAGTCGACAAAGTTTTATTATCTGTTGGAAGAAAACCTTATACAGAGGGACTAAATCTTTCTAAAGTTGGAGTTAAAAAAGATAGTAAAGGCAGAATAGAAGTAAATAAAAAATTACAAACCTCTATAAACAATATCTACGCTATAGGGGATGTAATTAAAGGTCCAATGTTAGCTCATAAAGCCGAGGAAGAAGGAATAGCTGTTGCTGAAATACTAGCAGGCCAGGCAGGCCATGTGAATTATGATGTTATACCTGGTGTTGTCTACACTTCTCCCGAGGTGGCAACTGTTGGTAAAACAGAGGAACAATTAAAAGAGGAAAACAAATCCTACAAAATAGGAAAATTTCCTTTTCTTGCTAACTCAAGAGCTAAAGTTAATAACGAAACAGAGGGATTCGTGAAAATACTCGCCGATAGTAAAACAGATAAAGTTTTGGGTGTGCATATCATTGGACCGCATTGTGGTGATATGATAGCAGAGATGGCCTTAGCAATGGAATTCGGTGCTAGTGCTGAAGATATTGCCAGAACATGCCATGCTCACCCTACTCATACCGAAGCAATAAAAGAGGCAGCTTTAGCTGTTGATAAAAGACCAATTCATTTCTAAAAATTAAAAATTCAACTACTATTAAATAATGAGAGCACAAGTTCTGCTACCTAAGGTATTTAATTTTCCATTTACTTACAATACTAACAAAAAAAAACTTAATCCTGGTGATGTTGTCGAAGTTCCTTTTGGAAAACAAAAAGAAATAGGAGTTATTTGGCCAGGGGAAATTTCAAAATTAAAAAATATAAAAATTAAAAATATTAATAAAAAAATTGATAAATTTTCATTGAATAAAAACTTGATTGATTTCATAAAATGGTTTGCGATGTACAACATGATGCCACTGGGCTTAGTGTTAAAAATGGTTATAGGTAGTAACAAAAATCTAATAATTAAAGATGATAAAGACTTCATACAAACAATTAAGAATAGCAAAAAATACAATTTAAATGAGGAACAAATTCATGCTTTAAATTTTTTAAACTCTAAAAATAATAAATTTGATGTTTCGGTCTTACAAGGCACAACCGGCTCTGGAAAAACACTAGTATATTTTGAGAGAATAAAAAAAATAATTTTAGAAAAAAAACAAGCATTGGTTTTACTACCAGAAATTTTTTTAACTAATGAATTTAAATCACGATTTTTAGATTTTTTTGGATTTGAACCAGCTATATGGCACTCTAAAATTACACCTAAAAATAAAAGAATAATTTGGAAGGGTATAATAAATAATAAAATTAAATTAGTCGTAGGTGCTAGATCATCTTTACTTTTACCTTTTAAAAAACTTGGAGTTATAATTGTAGACGAAGAGCACGACGCCTCATATAAGCAAGACGAGGGTGTAATATATCATGCAAGAGACATGGCAATTACGAGAGCCTTGTTTGAAAAAATTCCTATACATTTAGTAAGCTCTATACCGTCGCTGGAAACTTTTAATAATATTCAAAATAAAAAATTTAGACATTTTAAAATAATTAATAGGTACGAAAATTATCCTTTACCCAAAACTAGAGTGGTAAATTTAAATTTAAGAAGAATAAATAATCGCTTTATATCAAATGAAAGCATTGAAATAGTTAATAAATATCTTAAAAAAAAAGAACAAGTTTTATTTTTTCTAAATAGAAGAGGGTACGCTCCTTATTTGATTTGTAAAAAATGTGGTTACACGCAAATATGTGCAAATTGCTCAATGTATCTAACATTTCATAAAAATAAGAATAAAGCCGTGTGCCATTATTGTTATTCAGAAAAAAAAATATCTGATAAATGCAAAGATGGAAAATTTTGTGATTTTATTATGTATGGTCCAGGAGTTGAAAAAATTTATGAGGAAGTAAGTAAATTATTTCCTTCTAAACAGATAGAAATTTTTTCTAGCGATTATATGAAAAAAAAAGATCATACAAATTCTTTATTTAATAGAATTGCCAATAATGATGTAGATATTTTAATAGGAACTCAAATGATTTCAAAAGGTTTTAATTTCCCTAAACTTAATTGTATAGTTGTAATTGATGCGGATTTTTCAGGAAGGGGATATGATTTAAGAACCACAGAAAAAAATATCCAATTATATCATCAATTAAGTGGAAGAGCTGGAAGGTTTAGTTCTGATTCGTTAATTATTTATCAAACTTTATCGCCAGAAAATTTAATTTTAAATGAATTAATTCAAAATAGTCCTGATGAAATTTTAAAAAAAGAACTAATATTAAGAAAGAAAAATTTTTTACCTCCTTATAGTAGGCTTATTGCAATTATTGTCTCAGCCAAGTCACAGAGTTTAAGTATTGAAGGGGCTAGAGAAATAAAAAAACACCTAAAAAAAATTAACGATCTAGAGATTATGGGACCGGTAGACTCTCCGTTATTAAAGATAAAAAAAAAATTATAGATCTAGACTATTAATTAGATTCGAAGAAAAAAGTTTAATGCAAAAAAAGGTTTCAAAGCTTCTAAATTCCTTGAAAATTTCAAATAAAATTAAACTTACGGTTGATGTTGATCCTGTAAATTTTGGATAATTCGTTAATTGGTAACTTGATCAACATAAACTCTTATGATACGAAACGCTCATTATTTCATAATACTTTCATACAAAAAATGAGTACAAACAAATCTTTCTCTACAGAAACATCAGAAAGATACTCTCGTGCCCTTTTCGAAGTTGCAGAAGAAGGCAATGATTTAGAAAAAATTGAGAAGGATATAAAAAATTTTTTATCTCTTTTAAACAGCAGTGTAGAAGTAAAAAGTTTTATTCACAACCCCACGCATAGTAAGGATGTCCAAAATAACGCAATACGTTTATTAGCAGAACGGCTAAACTTTTCAAAAAATTTACAGAATTTTATGTTTCTTTTAATTGAAAAAAGAAGAATATTTTTTGTAGAAAAAATTATTGATAGTTTTTTAAAGCTGTGTTCACTAAAGAGAGGTGAGGTAAAAGCTTCGTTAGTTTCATCAAAAGAATTATCTGAAATTGAAATTGAAAGTATAAGTAAAGATTTGTCATCCTCAATGGGGTCTACTATAAAATTTGACTATAAGGTTGATAAAGAATTAATTGGAGGACTAAAACTTCAACTAGGAAGTTTTATGATTGACACTTCAATTAGAAATAAATTAAAAAAAATTGAACAGAAAATGTTAGAAAGTTAATATGTCTATAAATCCATCTGAAGTAACTAAATTACTAAAAGATCAAATTAAAAATTTTGGAGAAAAAGCTGAAGTTTCTGAAATTGGAAAAGTTCTATCAGTTGGTGACGGAATTGCTCGAGTGTACGGTTTAGATAATGTTCAGGCGGGAGAAATGGTTGAATTCGAAGATGGTTCTAAAGGCATGGCCTTAAATTTAGAAAATGATAACGTTGGTGTTGTGATCTTCGGAGATGATAGAAAAATCAAAGAGGGAGACACAATTAAAAGAACAAATGCTATTGTAGATGTGCCAGTTGGTAAGGAACTTTTAGGAAGAGTTGTTGACGGTTTAGGAAACCCAATCGATGGAAAGGGATCAATATCTTCTAAAGAAAGAAAAAGAGTAGAAGTAAAAGCCCCAGGTATAATTCCTAGACAATCAGTGAGTGAGCCAATGCAAACAGGTTTAAAATCTATCGACTCGCTTATTCCTGTGGGAAGAGGACAAAGAGAATTAATCATTGGTGATAGACAAACAGGTAAAACTGCAGTTGCTATAGATGCAATCATTAACCAAAAAAAAATAAATGAGTCTTCTGATGAAAAGAAAAAACTGTATTGTGTTTACGTTGCCATTGGACAAAAGCGCTCAACTGTAGCACAAATAACCAAAACTCTAGAAGAAGCTGGAGCACTTAAATATACTACAATAGTTGCTGCAACAGCATCTGACTCAGCACCACTTCAATTTTTAGCACCTTACACAGGTTGTACTATTGGTGAATATTTTAGGGATAACGGAATGCATGCTTTAATCGTTTATGATGACTTATCTAAACAAGCTGTAGCTTATAGACAAATGTCACTTTTACTTAGAAGACCGCCAGGAAGAGAAGCTTATCCGGGTGATGTATTTTATTTACATAGCAGACTTTTAGAAAGATCAGCAAAGTTAAGCGATGCTAATGGAGGAGGATCACTAACAGCTTTACCAATTATTGAAACACAAGCTGGAGATGTTTCGGCTTACATACCTACAAATGTAATTTCAATAACAGACGGACAAATATTCTTAGAAACTGAATTATTTAACCAAGGTATACGACCAGCAGTGAATGTAGGTTTATCAGTATCACGTGTTGGATCTGCTGCACAAACCAAAGCAATGAAAAAAGTTGCAGGTTCAATCAAGTTAGAACTTGCTCAATATAGAGAAATGGCAGCATTTGCCCAATTTGGATCAGATCTGGATGCATCAACTCAACAGCTATTAAATCGTGGAGCAAAACTAACTGAACTTTTAAAACAGGATCAATATTCTCCCATGACTGTTGCAGAGCAAGTAATATCAGTTTTTACAGGTGTAAAAGGGTATTTAGATGATGTTGGGCTTGATAAAATCAAAAAATTTGAAAAGGACATAATTGAAAAAATTAAATCTGAGAAACCAGAAATAATAGATGCAATTCAATCCTCAGGCAAACTAGAGGAAAATACTGAAAATCTATTAAAGCAAGTAATAGAGGAGTATAAAAAATAAAAAATGCCTAGCTTAGATGATCTAAAAAAAAGAATTAAAAGTGTTAAATCTACGCAAAAAATTACTAAGGCTATGAAAATGGTGGCAGCAGCAAAATTGAGAAAAGCTCAAGAAAGTGCTGAAAAAGGCAGACCATACAGTCAAAAAATGCATAATATAATACTTAATTTAACAAAATCTATAAATGACCCGCAGAATGCTCCAAAACTTTTAGTTGGAACCGGAGAAGACAAAAAATACCTATGCGTTGTTTTAACAGCTGATAGAGGTTTGTGTGGAGGGTTTAATTCAAATATATGTAAATTAGCTAAAACCGACTTTAAAAAAATTTTAACTGAAAAAAAAGAACTTAAAATCATAACCGTTGGCTCAAAAGGATATGATCAAATAAGAAGAGAGTATGGACAATATGTCATAAAAAAACTTAGTTTTAAAGATAAAAAAAATATTACTTTTAATGAAGCAGATATAGTAGGCAATGAGATATTATCTTTGTTCAATCAAAATGAGTTTGATAAGTGCATTATATTTTATAACAATTTTAAAAATGTAATTACGCAAATTCCTCAAGCACAACAAATAATCCCAGCAGAAACAAATAATATAAAAGATGGTAATATTGAAGAATTCTCTTATGAATTCGAACCTGAAGAGGATGAAATTTTAGAAGATTTATTACCAAAAAATATCTCAACTCAAGTTTTCAAAGCATTATTGGAAAATGCTGCAAGTGAACAAGGCTCAAGAATGACAGCAATGGATAATGCAACAAGGAACGCTGGAGATTTAGTTGATAAACTTACTATTAACTACAACAGAAGCCGTCAAGCTTCTATCACAAAAGAATTAATTGAAATTATATCTGGAGCAGAAAGTTTATAATCATGAGTAAAAAAGGAAAAATAACCCAAATTATTGGAGCTGTTGTAGACGTAAATTTTGATACTGACCTACCTGAAATTTATACAGCTTTAGAGGTAAAAAATTCAGGTAATAAGTTAATTTTAGAAGTTGCTCAACATCTAGGAGAAAATGATGTTCGAACAATAGCGATGGACGCAACAGAGGGACTAAAGCGTGGAGATGAGGTTACAAATACTGGAGCACCAATAAGTGTACCAGTAGGTCCTGAAACGTTAGGAAGAATTATAAATGTTGTAGGTGAGTCTATTGACGAAAAGGGTGAAGTAAAAACAAAAGAAAAATGGCCGATACATAGGGCAGCGCCTAAATTTACAGATCAAGCTACTGAAACAGAGCAATTAGTAACTGGAATAAAAGTAATAGATCTTTTAGCTCCGTACGCAAAAGGAGGTAAAATCGGTTTATTTGGAGGGGCTGGAGTGGGAAAAACAGTAACAATTATGGAATTAATAAACAATATAGCTAAAGCTCACGGTGGATTTTCAGTATTTGCAGGTGTAGGTGAAAGAACTAGAGAAGGAAATGATTTGTATCACGAAATGATAGAGTCTGGAGTCATAAAAACAGACGGAAAGGGATCAAAGGCTGCACTTGTTTATGGACAAATGAACGAGCCCCCTGGAGCCCGAGCAAGAGTTGCTCTTACTGGGTTAACAGTTGCAGAATATTTTAGAGATAAAGAGGGACAAGACGTCTTATTTTTTGTTGATAACATTTTTAGATTTACCCAGGCAGGCTCTGAGGTATCAGCATTATTAGGAAGAATACCTTCAGCTGTAGGATACCAACCAACATTAGCCACTGATATGGGTAACTTACAAGAGAGAATTACTTCTACGGATAAAGGATCTATTACTTCTGTACAAGCTATATATGTTCCCGCGGATGATTTGACAGATCCTGCACCAGCTACATCTTTTTCTCATTTAGATGCAACAACAGTATTATCAAGGCAAATTGCAGAAATAGGGATATATCCAGCTGTTGACCCATTGGACTCTACTTCTAGAATTTTAGACCCTAGAGTAGTAGGCGAAGAACATTATAGAGTAGCAAGAGATGTTCAAAGAATATTACAGGCCTATAAATCTTTACAAGACATCATCGCTATTCTTGGAATGGACGAACTATCTGAAGAGGACAAACTTACGGTTGCTAGAGCGAGGAAGATACAAAGATTTCTTTCACAACCTTTTTTCGTTGCCGAGGTATTTACTGGGTCACCAGGAAAATTAGTTGATCTTGACGATACAATTAAAGGTTTCGATGCTATTTGTAAGGGAGAATACGATCATTTACCTGAAGCAGCTTTTTATATGGTAGGTGGAATAGAAGAAGTCATTGCAAAAGCAGAAAAACTTTCTAAAGAAAGTAAATAATGTCCGAGAAATTTACCGTTGAAATTATCACACCAGATAAAACAATATTAACGTCAGAAGCGATTGAGGCAACTATCCCTGCATATGAGGGTCAATTAGGTATTTTAAAAGACCATATCCCTTTAATAACATTTTTAAGACCTGGATTTGTCATTATTAAAAATGATGAAGAAAAAAAATTTTATATTGAAGAAGGGACAGTTGAATTTTCTGGTAACAATCTTTTAATATTGACAACAACTGTAAGAGATTTAAACAATTTTAAGAAAGGCGAAGTTGAAAATTTAATTCAAGAAGCAGAAAAGAAACTTAAAGACAAAGAATCTTCAGATAAAGAAAAATTTATAATTTCTTATAAGATAGATGCATTAAAAGAAATTAATTAATAACTGAATTAATTTCTTTAAGTAAACTTATGTACAAATCTTTTTTGAAATTTACAATAACCTCAGGTAATTTTTTGGGATCGATCCACCTCCAATCAATAAATTCTGGTTTTTGTATATTTAAATTTATTTCACCATCTGAACCTAGAAATTTTGTTATAAACCATTTTTGTTTTTGACCTCTAAATTTACCTTTCCAAATAATCCCAACTAAATTGTTTGGCAGTTCGTATTCAAAATATCGATTGATTTCTTTAAGAATTTTTATATTTTTTATACCTGTTTCCTCAAATAATTCTCTTCTCATCGCACTTGTAAAACTTTCCCCTTCGTCTACACCTCCTTGTGGCATCTGCCAACAATTTGTTGGATTATCTTTTCTTTTACCAACAAACACTTTGTTATCGTTATTGAGAACAATTATACCTACGCCTGTTCGCATAGGAAGTTTTTGATTATTCATTGCTTAAGAGTTAAAGAGTTTAATCGCGTAATTTAATTGATTATCTTTTTCAGAATTAATCTTAAAATTTTCATCAAGTTCTTCAATAAAAATATCAGGTGTTACACCAACTTCTGATATGGACTCGCCAGATGGTAGATAATATTTGGATATAGTCAATCTCATTCCACCTCCATTTCTTAATGGTATTATCGACTGAACAGAACCTTTCCCATAAGAGTTTTCTCCCAAAATAATAGCTCTTTTATGATCTTTTAAAGCACCAGCAAATATTTCAGAAGCAGATGCAGAACCATTGTTTATTAAAACAACAACTGGCTTACCTCTGACCTCATCACCGCTTCTAGCAAAAAATTTTCTCGTTTCTGAGATGTTACGTCCTTTAGTTGAAACAATTTCTCCATCATTTAAGAAATAATCGGTTATATTTATTGCTTGAGTAAGTAGACCTCCAGGATTATTTCTCAAATCAATAATATATCCTTTAATTTTTTTATTTTTTTCAAATTTTTTTATTGATTTTAGAAATTGCTTGTCACTATTTTCATTGAACGATTTTAGCCTTACATAACCAATATTTTTTTCCTTACTAATTGCATCAGAACTAACAGATTGGACTTCTATAATTCTTCTTGTAATTTTAAACTCTATTGGTTTTTTTACATTTTTTCTTCTAATGGTAAGATTTATAGAAGTTCCAACAGGACCACGCATTAGTTTTACAGCTTCCATAAGAGATTTACCTTGAACCTGTTCTTTTCCGATTTTAACTATAAAATCACCAGCTTTAATACCCGCAAGTTCTGCAGGTGTTCCATCAATTGGTGAAATTACTTTTACCACACCGGCTTCCATACCAATTTCGATTCCCAGTCCACCGAATTCCCCTTTTGTATCTGTCTGCATCTCTTTAAATAGTTCAGGGCTCATATAAGCAGAATAAGGATCCAATGATTGCAACACACCATTTATTGCTGAGTCCATCATTTCAGACTGATTAACTTCATCCACATATTCTTTTTTTATATTTTCAATAACCTCTCCAAAAAGGTCAATTTTTTCATAAAGATCATTTTTTGAAAAAACACTAGAGATTAAAAAATTAAAAATTAAAATTGATAAAAAAAATATTTTTCTCATATCATAGCTTTTTCTTTAGGAATTTCTTCAGACCACATTTTTTCTAAATCATAAAATTCTCTTTTTTCAGGATGAAATAAGTGAACAATTATGTCATGCGCATCTACCAATTTCCAATCGTTGCTATCTTTGCCTTCAATTCTGCAATTATCTATACCAATTTTTTTTAATTCAGTTACAAGAATCTCAGATAAAGATTGAAGATGTCTTGAAGAAGTTCCAGAGGCTATTATCATATAGTCAGCTATATAAGACTTGTTTTTTAAATTTATAGATGTGATGCTTTTAGCTTTATTACTATCTAGAATTTTTTCAATATTGCTCCTAATATCAGCTACTTTCATTAATTATCTAATTTTGCTTGATTTCGTAATTTTGTTGAGGAAACTAAAATATGTTTATTGTTTATAAAAATAATTTTATCTTTCAAATATTTAGCCACTATTGATTTCTTACTCTTTCTATCATATCCTTTTCTAGAAAAAACAATTAATTTTGTCAATTTTGCTATTTTTTTCCAACTTTTCCACTTATGAAAATTAATTAAATTATCAGATCCAATGATAAAATGGATATTTCTAAGTTTTTTTATATCAATTAAATAATTTATAGCATTAATACTTCTTGATGAACGTATAATCTTTTCAAGGTGAACTATTTGAATTTTTTTTGTATTTTTTGTTAATTTTTCTGCATAAGCTATTCTTTGAGAAAGAGAATAAAAAGGCTTTCCTTTAAATGGATTTTGTTTTGTTACAATCCATAAAACTTTATTTAATTTTATCTTTTTAATTGCTATTTTTGATATTTTTAGATGACCCCTATGAGCCGGGTCAAAACTACCCCCAAGTATTCCAACAGATTTACTTAAAAATCTTACCATTTATTAATGCCTGATAATTCCTTTTCCAGAAACTAAATATTTGTAAGATGTTAATTGATTTATCCCAACTGGTCCTCTAGGAGGAAGTTTATTTGTAGAAATTCCTATTTCTCCCCCAAATCCAAATTCACCACCATCTGCAAATTGAGTTGAAACATTGTGCATAGCGATTGAACTATTTACTCCATTTAAAAAAAGTTGAGCATTTTTTCTATTATTCGAAATTATACTATCTGTATGCATTGTCCCGTATTTGAGAATATGATCAATTCCCTCTTTAACATTTTTAACTGTTTTTATAGAAATTATAGAGTCCAAGTATTCAGTTTTCCAATCTATTTCCTTTGCTTTTTTAAGCTTATTCTTAAATAATTTATTTATTTTACTATCTACTCTAACCTCGCATCCAGAGTTTATTAAGGACTGAATTATTTTTTTTGCATGAGAATTTAATGCTTTTTCGTCGATCAAAAGTGTTTCTACTGCTCCACAAATACTAGTTCTTCTCATTTTTGCATTAATGATTAATTTCTTTGCTGTATTAATATTTGCAGATTTATCTAAATATATATGACATATACCTTCGAGATGACCAATAACATGAACATTCGAAAATTTTTGCACTTTAGCCACTAACCCTTTTCCACCTCTTGGTACAATTACGTCAATATATTCACTCATTTTAGATAGTAGTAAATCTACAATTTTTCTGTTTTTATTTTCTATAAATTGAACACAATTTTTATTAATATTATTTTTTTTTAAAACACTTCTAAAAAGATTTGCAAGAAGCCTATTTGAATTAAAAGCTTCGGATCCGCCTCTTAAAATAGAACAATTACCCGACTTAAGGCACAGAGCCGCAACATCAGCAGTTACATTTGGTCTACTTTCATAAATTACACCAATCACACCAATCGGCGTTGACACCTTTTTAATTTTTAATTTATTAGGTCTTTGCCATTGTTCAAGAACTTGTCCAATAGGATCTTTAAATTTGGCAATTTCACTTATTGATTGTCTTATACCTTCAATACGTTTGTCATTAAGTATTAATCTATCAACAAGATGTTTTCTTTTTGCTTTTTTGACATCTTTAAGATTTTCTCTAATAATTTTTTTTTTATTTTTGAGAAGTGCCTTATTGTAATCTTCCAAAACTTTTTTTATCTTTTTATGCTTTACACCTTTAAGATCTTCAAAAGCTTTTTTGGCATTTTTTCCAATATTTCGTAAATAGCTCATTTATAATAATACCATATCATCTTTGTGAATTATTTCTGTTTTACTCAGATATCCTAAAATTTTTTCAATTTCTTTACTTTGTTTTCCTTTAATTTTATTTATTTCATCAGAACTAAATGAAGATAACCCTCTGGCTAATTGATTATTATTTTGATCTACAATTAACACATTCTCTCCCTTTTTAAAAAATCCATCAATTCTAGTAATTCCTGCTGCTAATAAACTTTTCCCATTACGAATTGCCTTTGAAGCACCATCATCAATTTTTATTGTACCATTTGAGCTTAATGACCCAATGATCCATTTTTTCTTTGCGTCTAAACTTGAAATTTTAGGAGAAAAATGAGTAAATTTCTTATTTTTAATCATATTAGAAATTGGACTATCTTTCTTACCATTTGCTATGAACATATGACATCCAGAATTCATACAAATTTTTGCCGCATCTAACTTCGTAATTATCCCCCCTGATCCGTAACTATTTTTTGTTTTTTCAATAAGAGACATTATTTTATCATCAATAATCTCAATATTTCTGACAATCTTTTTGCTTTTAGATTTATCGTATAAGCCATCCACATCAGAGAAAATTATTAAAACATCTGCTCCAATTATTTGAGCAACTCTTGCAGCTAGTCTATCATTGTCACCATATTTAATTTCAGTTGTAGCAGTCGAGTCATTTTCATTTACAATTGGTATCGCGTTTAATTTAAATAAATTATCAAAAGTTCTTCTTACGTTTATTGCTCTTCTTCTTTGTTCAGTATCATCAGGACTTATAAGGATCTGACCAGTTTTGATCTTATATTTTTCGAATAATTTTTGAAATTCACCAGCTAAATGAATTTGACCAATAGCTGCAATTGCTTGGGACATTTCAATTTTTACTTTTTTCTTTTTAATTTTAAGATATTTTTGACCAAGCGCTATTGATCCTGACGATACAATAACAAAATTTTTATTTTTACCATATTTTTTAATGTCTTTAATTAGAGAAGTTAACCATCTTTTTTTAAATGCACCTTTACTATCTACAATAGTAGAGGAGCCAAGTTTTAAAACAATTTTTTTTGAATTTTCAATTAGCATTTTTAATAAGTAGTCTCTTTATTTTTTGTATATCTTTATCAGAAAATACGGAAATAATTTCGTACTTTGATTTCACTTTTCTTTTAAATTCCTTCAACTTTTTGTTTATTTCTTTCTTATTAAGTAAATCAGATTTATTAAAAAAAATAATTTCTTTCTTTTTTAATAAGTTTTTATCATAAGTTGATAATTCAAACTTAATATTTTCATAAATACTTATTAAATCCTCTTCCGATATATCTATAAGATGCAGTAAAACCTTACATCTTTCTATATGACGTAAAAATTTATCTCCTAAGCCTATTCCTTTATGAGCGCCTTCAACTAAGCCAGGTATATCTGCCAAAGTTACTTCTTTACCATCATAATAAGTAACACCTAAATTTGGATTTATTGTTGTGAAAGGATAATTAGCTATTTTTGGTTTAGCTCTCGTTAATGCTGCTAATAAACTAGATTTTCCAGCATTAGGTTTTCCTATTATGCCAATATCTGCAATAACTTTTAATTGAAGCCATATCCAAAACTCTTCTCCGATTTTACCATTAGTTTTTTTTTTCGGAGCTCTATTAGTCGAACTCTTAAATCTAACATTACCAAGGCCACCTTTACCACCTGATGCAACGAGATATTTTTCTTTATTTTTAGTAAAGTCATAAATTAAAGTATTATTATCTTCTTCATAAATTTGAGTACCAACTGGAACTTTTAAAACTAAATCTTTTCCATTGGCCCCAGTCTTATTTCTTTTGCTTCCAGGTTTACCATGATGTGCTTTGAAGTGTTGTGCATATCTAAAATCAATTAAAGTATTTAAGTTTCTATCTGACTCTACAATAATTGATCCACCATCACCACCGTCACCCCCATCAGGGCCGCCATATTCAATAAATTTTTCTCTTCTGAAACTGGCAGACCCTGATCCACCGTTACCAGCTTTGATATATATTTTTGCTTGATCTAAAAATTTCATTATCGGTATAATATAAATAACTTTTGTTATTTATAGATTTAATTGGGGATTACAGAAACAAACGTTCTGTTTAGTTTAGATTTTTTGAATTTAACTTTTCCTTTAACTAAAGAAAATATAGAATGATCTTTTCCCATACCAACATTATCCCCTGGGTGAATTTTTGTTCCTCTTTGTCTAACAATTATATTTCCAGGAATTACTAATTGATCACCATATTTTTTTACTCCAAGACGTCTTCCTTTACTATCTCGACCGTTTTTAGATGACCCACCTGCTTTTTTTGTTGCCATTTTTTTATCCTATTTTTTAACTACTTTCTTTTTTGTAACAGCTTCTTTTGGCGTTATTTTTGTCGTAGTTGTTTCTTTAGAAGCTGTTTTTTTTTCAACAGCAATTTTAGCTTCATCAATTACCTTACCATCTTTTGATAAAATTTTTGTGATTTGTATTTTGGAATGTCTTTGTCTGTGTCCATTCTTTTTTCTTGAATGTTTTCTTCTTCGTTTGTGAAAAATTAAAACCGTCCTATCTTTCACATTGTCGAGCAATTTAGCTTCAACGGTTGCTCCATTTATACTTGGGCTTCCAATTTCAGTAGTTTTATCATCGTTTAAAAGTAAAACATTTTTAAATTTGACAGTATCACCTACTTTTGCGTTAAGTTTTTCTATCTCTAATATTTTACTAGCAGATACTTTGTACTGTTTTCCTCCGGTTTCTATAATTGCAAATGACATAAATTTTCACTTTTCAGTTTCAGGGCAATATAGCTCTCAAAATTATCAAGTCAAGATTATTGAGCTTAAAAATTGTCTTTAAGATCACGTAATTTAGTAAATATTTCTAGATCTGAAGCATTTTTTAAATT
>MDSV01216365.1_pt1 | contig 16290 bp, 15 predicted proteins | sample 810851 | NCBI WGS metagenome assembly MDSV01 (sample SAMN05326640, study PRJNA326480) | marine metagenome | isolation source: seawater | place: Atlantic Ocean: North East | collected 2012 | reverse complement strand
TCTAGGCAACACTTTTAAATTAAATTTTGCAGTTAATATTATTTCACAAAAAGAAATGTTCAAAAGAAAAACTGTTGTTAGCACAAAACCATTTTTTTACTTTTTAAATGAGTTAGAGGGGTTTGACATTGATACAATGATTGATTTCAAAATAGCTGAATTCCTACACAAACAAAAAAAAATATGAAAAAAATATTAGTAACAGGAGGTGCAGGATTTATTGGAGCTCACTTAGTAAAAAAATTAATTGAAAAAAATTTTAAAGTTATGGTTGTAGATAATTTAAAAACAATTGGAGGAATAATTTATATTAATCCAAAGAGTTATTTTGTTAAAGGTGATATTTTAGAAAGCCAAACATTAAATAAAATAAAAAAATGGAAACCAAAAATAATTTATCACTTAGCAGCGCAATCAGGTGGAGAAAGCGCGTATGATAATCCAAAAAATGACTATTTATCAAATGGTTACGGAACATTTCTTTTATCAAAATTAGCTAAACAGATAAATGTTGAAAAATTCATTTATACTAGTTCTGTTGCTGTCTATGGCTCTAATAATAAAAAAATTATAACAGAGAAAAGTGCAATTAAACCTGACTCAATTTATGGAATTTCAAAATTTGCCGGAGAAATGTTCTTAAAGCAAAATTTAAAAAATTCTAAGACGAGCTTAATCATTTTTAGAGTGTTTAATACCTATGGTCCAGGGGAAGACTTAAATTTTCTTAAAAAAGGCATGGTAAGTATTTATTGCAGTTATATATGGAGAAAAAAACCAATAATAGTAAAAGGATCTGTTAAAAGATTTAGAAACTATCAATTTATTAATGATGTAGTAAATATTCTTTATAAAACTTTAAACAATAAGGCTTTAAATAAAGAGGAAATTTTCAATTTAACTTCTAGCAAATCCACAAAAGTTTCTGAATTGCTTAAGATAATTCTCAAAGAAAATAATCTTAAAAAATATAAAATTTTGGAAAAAAAAGGAACACCCGGAGACTCCTTTGGCTATCATGCATCAAATGCTTACTTAATGAGAAAATTTAAAGGTTACAAATTTACCGACTTACGTGATGGAGTAAGAAAATATTTTGAATGGATCAATTGTGTTCCTGTTAAGAAAAATATTAATAAATATCATCCATTTAAAATTAATCGAAATTGAATATATGCAAAAAGCCTTATCATTATTAAGTAAAAATCAAATTTCAAAAGGGTATCAATTAATTTTTCTGATGTTTGTTGCCTCAATAATTGAAATTTTTGGTTTAGGAATGGTACTATTAATAATAAATTCATTTTTGAATATAAATTCAGATAATATTTTCCAAAACTACTTGATAAATTATTTTGAAGTTGACAGCAAAGGAAGCTATTTTAAAATAATTTTAATATTTTTAACAGTTTCGTTCACTTTAAAATTTTTTATTTTAGTTTTCACTTCGTGGAAAGAGAGTTTATTCTTAGCTGATATAAGAAAAAAAATTTCATCAGATTTATACAAAAATTTTATATACAGAATACCTGAAAAGGTTTTCAAAAAAAATAGTGCAGAATATTTAAGAAATTTTGTTGAGGAAATTAATGGAACTGTTGTATTTTATAGTAACATTTTAAAGATTATATTAGATCTTTTACTTTTTTTAGGATTTGCAATTTTTCTTATTGTTTTTGAGCCAAAAATGTTTCTAGTTGTTTTTTTTGTATTTGGATTAATTGCAGGTATATATTTTTATTCCCTTAAAAATAAATTACTCCAATGGGCTAAAGAAGCTCTTAAAAATAAAAAAAAAAGAATTCAATTTATAAACGAAAGCTTTAATGCAATTAAATATATAAAAATTCTATCCGCTGAAAAATTTTTCTTAAAAAAATTCAAATTTCAAAACGACTCTCTCAGTAACATAATTCACAATCAAGGTTTTGTAGGTTCTATACCAAGATATTTGTTAGAATATGTTTTATTTTTAACAATCGTTGTAATACTTTTTATACTTTTAAAACTAAATTATGAAAACAAGAATATAATCCAAATTTTATCAATTTACACAATTGCAGCATTTAGGATAGTCCCGATAATTAGTAAATTATTAACTAGTTCACAACAATTGAGATATACCTATCCTAGTTTGGAGAAACTGTATAATGAACAACGTGAAAAAATTGTCGTACAACCAGAAAAGATCATAAGGTTTTCTTTTAAAAAAAAAATTGAACTTAAATTTAAAAATTTTTCTTTCAAAAAAGATAAAAAGAATAATATTTTGAAAAATGTAAATATAAGTTTTCCTAAATATTCAAAAATAGGCATTATAGGCCCTAGTGGTTCAGGAAAAAGCACTTTAATAAACATGATTTGCGGATTTATTGCTTCAGTAAATAAAAAAATGATTACTGTGGATGGCAAATCAATATTTGAAAATTTAAATGGATGGCAAAATCAAATCGGTTACATACCTCAAAATATTGTAATATTAGATAGCTCTTTAAGAGAAAACATTTTGTTTGGCAGTGACCCTAATATTTATACAGATAATAAAGTTTTAGATGTTATTAAAAAAGTTGAATTAACAAATTTTTTGAGGAGACTTAAACTAAAACTTTCTCATCCAATAAGTCAGGATGGTTTAAATATTTCAGGGGGTGAAAAACAAAGAATCGGAATGGCTCGAGCTTTGTTAAGAAATCCTGAAGTGCTTATTTTAGACGAAGCGACGAGTGGATTAGACATAGATACTGAAAAAAAAATATTAAAAACGATAAAAAGACTGAATAAAACAATTATATTTGTTTCACATAGAGTCGGTTCTTTAAATTTTTGTGATAAGATTTATAGTATTGAGAATAATACAGTAAAAAAAGTTAATATTAGGAAAAATACAATTTAATTATTTATGAAAATATTTGATAATAAAGTTTTACTTATTACAGGAGGAACTGGTTCTTTCGGTAAAAAAGCTACAGAAATTTTACTTAAAAATTCTAAATTAAGAAAACTCGTTATTTTCTCTAGAGATGAAAATAAGCAGTATTTAATGCAAAAAAATATTAAAGATAAAAGAATAAGGTTTTTTCTTGGAGATATTCGAGATGAAGAAAGATTAATTATGGCTTTTAGAGATGTTGATTTTGTTATTCACGCAGCTGCACAAAAACATGTTCCAGCTGCAGAATACAATCCTTTTGAATGCATAAAAACAAATGTTTATGGGTCTCAATCTATAATATCTGCTGCAATTAAAACTAATGTTAAAAGAGTAATTGCTCTTTCTAGTGATAAAGCTTGTAACCCAATTAATTTATATGGCGCAACTAAATTATGTTCTGAAAAGCTATTCATAAATGCTAATCAACTTTCAGGAGCAAAAGGAACAAAATTTAGTATTGTCAGATATGGAAATGTAATAGCTTCAAGAGGTTCAGTTATTCCTTATTTTAAACAATTATCTAAAAATAACAAAAACAAAATTCCATTAACACATGAAAATATGACAAGGTTTTTTATTACCTTAGATAAAGCAATTTTCTTTGTATTGAAAACAATAGACAAGATGAAATCTGGAGAAATATTCGTACCTAAAATGAATTCAATCTTGATCAAAGATCTAATAAAAGTATTATGCCCAAAAAATTCAATTAAGATAGTAGGAGTAAGAGCTGGTGAAAAAATACATGAAACTTTATTTTCTACTGAAGAGTCAAATAATATTGTAGAGAAAAATGACTATTATATGATTTTGCCCCACCAACAAAAATTTAAAAATAAAAAGGTTAAAAACTTTATTTACACCTCAGGATCAAAAGAAAATATAAATGCGGGAAAAATAGTGAAATTGATTGAGAGCACAGATTATAATTAAGATTTGATTATTTTAGCATAGATATTTAATGAAAAATTGGGACAAAACTAGAAAAAGCTTTATAAATTGGCTATCTAATACTCAATTAAAAAATGAAATGTCGAAGAGCATAACCTTTGAAGATTTATCGATTTGGTGGCTTACTAAACTAAATGACAAAGATAATATCAATGATCAAAAGTGGTATTATGAATTAAATAAAAAAATTAATTTCAAGGAGTCCATCCATAAGAAAAATTTTTTTTTTATACTTTTTTTTGTAAAGTTTATCAAAAATCTTATTATTAAAATATTTTTTACTATTTTTATAAGCGCGTTTTTTAAAAAGATTAAAATCTCAAAAAAAAATAAATACTGTTTATACTCTGTACTATCTAATTTTCGGTTACATCAAAAAAAATGTACAGATTACCAATATGGAAACTTTGGGCTTAAAATAAAAAAAGATGACAAAAAATTTTATTTTATCGATCTTCAAGAAAATTTTAATCTATTAAAAAATTGTAAAAAAATTAAATTTAATTTGAATAAGCTTTCTCAAGAATATGTAATAGATCAACATTATTTATCATTATCCGATATCTTAAAAATTTATTTTTTTTCACTAAACAGTTTTTTTAAAACCCTATTTTTACTTAGAAAAAAAAATTACTTTTTTTTAAATAACGAGGATTGCTCAGTCATTCTAAAATATAAACTTTTAGAATCTTTTTCTGGTTCTATCCAAGATCAATTATTGAGAGGCTTAGCAATCAAAAATTATTTTAAGAAAAATAAATGTGAAAATTTCATTACTTATTTTGAATTTTTATCCCGATCAAGAGCAATCTATTTTTTTGCACGTAAAGCAAAATTTAAAAATATAATAAGTATCCAGCATGGAAGCTCATATGAAAATTTTTTACCTTTAAATTTACATAGAAAAGATTTTTCAAATAAAAAAAAAACAACATTTTGTTCACCACAACCTGACCTTATCTTTTGTCAAGGAAAAAAATATTATAATAAGATGATTAAAATTTTTTCCAAAAAAAATGTAAACATGATTGGTTCATTAAAGATTGAATTAATCGAAAGAATAAGAAGATCAAAAATAAAAAAAAGTAAATTTAAGAGGAAAATTTTAATCATTTCAGGAATTAGTGATTATGCTTCTATTTTTGAAATTTTAAATAAAAGTGACTTAAATTCATATGAGATTTTTCTAAGCACACATCCTGTAACTAATTCAAACTGCACAAAGCTTTATAAAGAAAATTTTAATTATAACTTTACTAAAGTGAGTTCAAATTTTTATAAAAAATTAAGCGAGAATGATGTAGTCATTTTTGGAGAATCATCTCTTGGAATTGAGTTAACAATCCAAAATTATAATACTATTAGAGTATTTGATAAAAAATTTATCCCTTGTTTTGATATATCTCAAGAAATTAGAACTGCACTTAATGAAAGAATGTTACATAAATTTTTAAAAAAAAATAAGTCACCCAATAAAAATAAATTAAAAACTAATTACTTTTTTAAATATGATGGTAGAGCCACAGAATATCTAAATAGAAAATTAAATAAGATTAACACATGAAAGATAAAATACTTATAGTGGGTGGAACAGGTTTTTTTGGATATCATTTATCAAAATATTTTAAGAAATATTATGATGTCACTAGTTTATCAAAAAACAAACCTAAGAAAAAAAGAGAACTTTCAAACATTAGTTATATGTTTGGAGATATTTCAAAAAAAAAAACGATGTCTAAATTAGAGAATAAAAATTTTAAGTATGTAATTAATTGTAGCGGATATGTTAATCATATTGATAAAAAATCAAATTATAATAATCACTTCATAGGATGCAAAAATTTAGTTGAATTATTCAAAAAAAAAAAAAATATCAAACTATTTATACAAGTTGGAAGCTCTGCAGAATATGGAGCTCATAGATCACCGCAGTCAGAAAAGAAGCCCGGTAAGCCTAAAACTACCTACGGAATATCTAAGTTAAGAGCTTCTAAATACCTTTCTTTAAGAAAAAATAAAGATTTCCCCTATGTAATTTTAAGACTTTATCAACTTTATGGCCCTAAACAGGATAATAATAGATTTATTCCATTTGTTATAAAGTCTTGTCTAGAAGGAAAAAAATTTCCTTGTTCAGAATGTACTCAATATAGAGACTTTCTTTATGTTGATGATGCCATAAGAGCAGTTAATAAGTGTTTAAAAAACGCAAATAAAATAAAAGGAAAAATAATAAATATTGGATACGGCATGCCTATAAAATTGAAGAATATAATTAATGTTATCAAACGAAAAATTGGAAGAGGAATTCCAAATTACGGTAAGATAAAGTTAAGATCTGATGAAATTAAAAAGTTATATCCCTCTTTAAATAATGCTAAAAACCTCTTAGGTTGGAAACCAAAAGTAAATTTTAAGCACGGAATTAATGCCACAATTAGGTATTACGAAAAATGAGCAACATAAATAAAAAATTTTGGAAAAATAAAAAAGTCTTCATTACTGGTCACACTGGATTTAAAGGAGGATGGATTTGTACTCTTTTAAAAACACTTGGATGTAACATAACTGGATATTCACTTAAACCACCTACAAAGCCAAATTTATTTGAAGCGGCAAAAATAAAATCTTTATTAACTAAGGATTATAGAAATGATATTATTAATTTATCCGCTTTAAAAAAAGCTGTAAAAAAAAGTAAGCCTGACATAATTTTTCACTTAGCCGCTCAGTCAAGCGTAATAGAAAGTTTTAGAAATCCAACAGAAACTATTATGACTAATATAGTTGGAACAGCTAATATTTTAGAAGCTGCTAAAGAATCTAAAACTGTGAAATGCCTAATAATAATTACAACTGATAAAGTTTATCAAAATTATAACATAAAAAATGTATTTGATGAAAATTCTCAATTAGGTGGCGATGATATTTATAGTGGTAGCAAGGCGTCATGTGAAACAATAACCAATAGTTATAAAAAGTCATTCTTCTCAAAACATAAATGTCAAATAGCAACAGTCAGGGCAGGCAACTGTTTTGGAGGCGGAGATTGGACAAAAGATAGAATTGTAAAGGACACAATGGAAAGATTTTATAATCATAAAATTTTAATACTAAGAAGCCCGGAAGCTACTAGGCCTTGGCAGCATGTGGTTGAACCAATAATTGGCTATCTTAAACTAGCGGAAAAACTTTCCTCTAAAAAAGGAATTAAATATTCTGGTGCATGGAATTTCGGTCCAAGCACTAAGCAAAATTTGAAAGTAAGTCAATTAGTAAACTTATTCAAAAAAGAATTCAATTCTCGATCAAAAGTAGTTGTAATAAGAAAAAATAAAAAATTCTATAATAAAAAAATAAAAGTATTCGAGTCTACTAATTTAAATATCAGCAGTAAAAAAGCTTTTAAATTGCTAGGATGGAAATCCAAACTTACTGTAAAAGAATCAGTAAAACTTGCTACAAAATGGTTTTTAGATTTCAAAAAAAGAAAAAGTCTTGCAGATACAACAAAATTACAGATATTAAATTATCTTAAAAATTATTAAAAACTATGAAAAAAAATTATCGAAAAATTTTGGGAGTTACGATTTTAAAGAAAAAAGTAATTTCAGACAAACGTGGAAAAATTTTGCATATGCTTAGAAAAGACGATAAAAATTTTTCAAAGTTTGGTGAGATTTATTTCTCATATGTATTTGGAAATCAAGTTAAAGCTTGGCATATTCATAAAAAAATGACTTTAAATTATGTAGCTGCCTTTGGTAAAATTAAATTAGTTCTTTATGATGATAGAAAAAAAAGCAGAACTAAAGGGTTTTTTCAAGAAATAATTTTATCAAATAAAAATCATTTTCTAGTTTCGATACCACCAAATATTTGGAATGGCTTTCGATCTGCAGATGGTAAAATTGCAGTGCTAGCTAATTGCTCTGACATACCTCATGATCCAGAAGAAATTAAAAGAAAGCCTTATAATGATAAAAGTATCGATTATAACTGGAAACTAAAAATATAATGAAATGTGTAATACTTGCGGGTGGAAAAGGAACTCGATTATCTGAGCTTACTCATAAAGTTCCTAAACCAATGGTTAAGATATTAGGTAAACCTGTTATCTGCCACATAATGAGTCATTACTCAAAATATGGTTTTAAAGAATTTATAATTGCAGCTGGTTACAAACAAAATGTAATAAAAGATTATTTTAAAAATAATAAGCTAAAAGGTATTAGTATAAAAATTGTTAACACAGGTCTAAATACAATGACTGGGGGTAGATTAAAAAGGTTACAGAAGTATCTTGAGAACAAAACTTTTATGATGACTTATGGAGATGGCATAAGCGATATAAATTTGAAAAAGTTATTAAAATTTCATTACAAACATAAAAAAATATCAACTTTAACATCTGTAAGGCCTCCAGCTAGATTTGGGGCAATCAAAATAAAGAACAATAACGAGGTTACTTATTTTAAAGAAAAATCAAAATTAGACTCAGGTTGGATTAATGGAGGTTTTTTTGTCTTTGAACCAAAAATATTTAAATTTATTAAAAATGATCAAACATTTCTTGAAAAAGAACCACTTCAAAATATAAGTAAAAAAAAAGAATTGTATGCTTACAAACACTATGGTTATTGGCAATGCATGGACACACTTAGAGATAAAATCTTAATTGAAAAAAAATTAAAAAAAAGACTAAAATAATGAAGTGTAGGATTTGTAAATCCAAAAGATTAAAAAAAATTGTGAATATAGGAAAACAACCTATAAGCAGTATTTTTTATAAAAAAAAAAATTATAATTTGAAAAAATTTTCTCTAGACTTGTACAAATGTCGTGTTTGCAGCTTGGTTCAATTTTTAAAAAGTGTACCAGTAAAAAAAATGTACGGTTTAACTTACGGTTACCAGACTTCTATAAGCAATCTAATGCTATCTCATCTGAAATCAAAGATATCCAACTTTCAAAAAAGAAAAATAATTAAAAAGGGCTCTACCATCTTAGACATCGGTAGTAATGATGGATCATTTCTAAACATGTTCAATAGTTCTTACAAACTTTATGGTATAGATCCGTCTAGTGAAAAATTCAAAAATTTATATAATAAAAATATATTTAGAATAAATGATTTTTTTTCCAAAAAAAATATAGATAAGTTCCAAAAAAGAAATAGAGATAAAAAGGATAAATTTGATTTAATTACTTCATTTGCAATTTTTTACGATATCAACGATCCAAATAAGTTTTGTAAAGAAATTAGTACTTTACTAAGTGATACAGGCTATTGGGTTGTTGAATTTTCATATCTACCACTTTTGCTTAAAAACTTGACATACGATCAAATTTGTCACGAGCATGTTACTTACTATTCTCTTTCAGTTTTTAATTTATTAATGAAAAAAAATAATCTTAAAATTGTGGATGTTTCTTTAAACGAAATTAATGGAGGCAGCATTGAAGTTGTTTGTACTCATAAAAAAAATAAATGCAAAATTATGAACAGAAAAATTAACACTATCCTAAAAGATGAAAAATTAATTAATGATAAAGCTTACCGAAATTTTAATAATAGAATTGAAAATATAAAGACTAAATTAAATAATTTTTTAAGTAAAAATAAAAATAAAAAAATAATCGGTTATGGCGCTTCAACCAAAGGAAATATTGTTTTAAATCATTGTAAAATTGATTATAAAAAACTTAAATTTATTTGTGATGCTAACAATATAAAATCTGGATTATATACCCCTGGATCAAATATAGAAATAATTTCTAAAACAAAAATGCGTAAATTAAAACCTGATTTCTTATTAATTTTGATTTGGCCGTTTAGAAAAGAAATAATCAAGCAAGAAAAAAAATTTTTAGAAAAAGGAGGAAGATTAGTTTTTCACTTACCTAAATTTCACATAGTCGATAAAAGAAATTATAAATTTTACCTTAGTTCTAATTTTAAACAATTATCTTATAAATACTGAAAATTATATGCTACTATCAATTTGTATTCCTACTTACAACAGAGTTCAAAATTTAGATGAATGTCTAAACTCAATAAGCATATCAAATAATTTACAAACAAACTTGAAATTTGAAGTTTGCATCTCGGATAACGGCTCTGTTGAAGATGCAAAAAAAGTTGCTGATAAATACAAAAATTTTTTTAAAATAAAATTTAATAGAAATGAGAAAAACTTAGGATTTGCCTTAAACGCTATCAAAACAGTATCGATGGCAGAGGGAGAATATATTTGGATGATTGGTAATGATGATTTGTTGCTTCCCAAAACATTAGAAAGATTAAATGAATTGCTTTCAAAAAACCTAGACACAGAATATTTTTTTATAAATTCTTACAATTTAAAAACAAAATTTTTGGAGAGTTATTCAAGACCGATTGAAACAAATCTGCTTCCCTTTGACAAAATGTCTTCTATTTCTAATTTAAAAGAAAGCAAACATGTAAAATTTTGGGAGATTATTGATCCCAAAGTATCTTGGGAATTTTTAATAGGTATTTACCTAAGTATTTTTAAAAGAAAAAAATGGAATGAAAATCTAGAATTTCTCGATAAAAAAAATTTGAAAGATAGCAGATATTGGTCAAATGTTGATAATACTTTAATTCATCCAATGATTATGTGTAGAGCTTTTAAAAATTCTAAATCATACTTTTGTGCTGAGCCATTAAGTATTAATTTAGTTGGTGTTCGAGAATGGGGCGATTTATATGAATTTATAGAAATTATAAGATTACCTGAGTTACTTGATTTTTATAAAAGTCAAGGGATGGGATTAGGAAAATATCTTTACTGTAAAAACTTTAGTTTGAGAAATTTTTCTAATTATATTGTCAAGATTATCATTAATGGTGAAAAAGCAGGTTTAAAATATATTAATTTTAGAAAAAACATATTATATAGTTTAATATTTCCTAATGTATATCTTTCATTTTTTAAATATTTTTTGAGAAAAATATTTAATAGAAAAGCTTAAATTTCTTTTCTTCTAATAATTTGATATATTTATATACAATAGGACTTTAATAAGTAAAAAATTTGATGGAAAAAACTGCAATTATTTTATGTGGAGGAAAAGGCACACGTCTTGGCAAGATTGGAAAAAAAGTACCAAAATCTCTAGTTAAAGTGAATGGAAAGGAGATACTTTGGTATATAATTAAAATCTTAAAAAAAAATGGTTTTAACCATATAATTTTGCCACTTGGTTACAGAGGAAAACAAATTAAAGTATTTTTAAAAAAAAACGATAACTTTAAAATTAAGATTAAGACATTTGAGACTGGATTAAATACCAATATTGGAAAAAGACTAGCTCAAGTTATTGATGAAGTTGGGAGTAATTATTTTTTGCTTCTCAACGGTGACGCAATATTTGATTTTAATATTAATAATTTAATTGATAATCATCTACGATCTAAGTCATCTGTTACTTTTATGTCTACAGAAATGACATATCAATATGGTACAGTAGGAGTAATTAATGACAAAGTCGTTGATTTTAAGAGGAAACTTTTTTTTGAAAAATTAAAAGTAAGGGGTAAAGGCAATTATATCGCATATAATTATTCAGGAATATCAATAATAAATACTAAAGATTTAAAAAAATTGAAAAAAATTTGTCATAAATCAGAAAACTTTGAAATGGAAATTTATCCACGATTAATTAAAAAAAAAGCAATAATGAAGAGCATTAAAGGTTTTTGGTATTCTATTGACAATCTTAAAGATATAAATTTTCTTAAAAAAGACAGAAGTAAAATAAGTATTTTAAAAAAAATTAAGGCTAGAATATAAATGAGGAATAGTAATTATATTAGACTTTTTAAACCCTCTGTAGGTAGTTTAGAATTAAATTCAGTAAAAAAAGTTTTTGATAAAGCTTGGCTAGGATATGGTGAACAAGTAAAAACTTTTGAAAAAAAATTCGCAAATTTTATCGGCACTAAGTATGCGATTGGTTTGAACTCATGCACATCTGCACTTCACTTATCCTTAGCTGTGAATAATTTTAAAAGTAAAAAAAAAGTTTTGGTACCCTCACTTACTTTTAGCGCAACTGCTGCAGCGATTTTATATAACAATCTTACACCAGTTTTTGTAGATATTAATGAAAATAATTTAAACTTGTCTTTTGAGGACCTTAAAAAAAAATACTCTAAAGATTGTGTAGCAGTTATAGCAGTTCACTTTGGAGGACATCCTTGTGAAATGGATAAAATTGTAACATGGGCAAAAAAGCGTGGATTAATTGTTATCGAAGATTGCGCCCATACTTGTGGTGGAGTTTACAAAGGAAAAAAATTAGGAAACTGGGGAGATTTTAGTTGTTTCAGTTTTGAAGATAAAAAAATTATTACTACAGGTGATGGAGGGATGCTATGTACTAACAATAAAAAAAAATATATTAAATTAAAATCACTATCTTTCCATGGCTGGGATACAGATCCATGGACAAGACATAAAAAAAATAAATCTACAAAAAACTGGTATTATGAAATTAAAAACTTAGGCTACAAAAGCAATATGAATAATTTAATGGCCTCTATAGGTCTAGAACAATTAAGAAAGTTGAAAAAACAAAATTTAAGAAGAATTGAGATATTAAATAAATATATATTTAATTTAAAAGATGTTAATCAAATTAAACTAGCGTGGAACTTTAATTTAAAAAACTCTTGTTATTGGTTATTTTCATTAAAAGTAAAAAATAGAGACCATTTTATGAGCTTCTTAAGAAAAAAAGGAATATCTTCAGGTGTCCATTTAATGCCTTTACCTTTACATCCGATATATAAAAAATACAACAAAGATCTAAAGAAAGTTTTACATACTTGGAAATATTTAGTTAGCTTACCTTTTTTTCCAGAAATAAAAGATAAAGAAATTGATTACGTTATTAAAAATGTAAAAAATTACTTTAAAATTAAAAAAACTAAAAAATTATCAAGGTAAACTAAAATTAATTCCTCAATAATTGACAAAAATAAAAAAAAACGAAACATTAAAAAATGAAGCCACTCATTAGCATAATAATGAATTGTTATAATGGAGAAAAATTTTTAAAAACCTCAATAAATAGTCTTATTAATCAAGGTTATAAAAATTTTGAAATAATTTTTTATGATAATAAATCAACAGATAATAGTATCAATATCATTAAATCATTTAAAGATAAAAGAATAAGAATTTTTTCTTCAAAAAAAAAATTAAAACTTTATAAAGCGAGAAATTCTGCGATAAAAAAAGCTAAAGGAAAATATTTAACTTTTTTAGATACAGACGATATTTGGAATAAAGACAAACTTCAAAGACAAATGGATGTAATTAATCAAAATAAATTAATAAAAATTATTTACACAAATTATAATATTCTTAAACAAAAAAAAAATTTAAAATATCAACAATTTAATTATGCATTACCATCGGGAAAAATAACTCAAGAATTAATAAATAATTATACAATCGGTATTGCAACAGTTCTTATTAAAAAAGAATTATTTGATAAATTCAAGTTTAACGAGACATATGATATTATTGGTGATTTTGACTTGATGATTAAGTTAAGTTGGAATAATAAAATTCATGTAATACAAAAACCTTTAGCTACATATAGAATTCATGGATCAAATCTTTCAATTAAAAATTATGATTTATATTCTTTGGAATTAAAAAGATGGATCTTTGAAAATAAAAAAAAATTTGAAAAAAAAGGTTTATCATTAAGACCTATAAGATATTCTCTTTTAAAAATAGAAATTAAAAGGTTATTAAAATTTTTTTTAGGTATCTCTTATGTATAAAAAAGATGCAGCAAAAAAAGTGGGCGTGTAGTTCAGTGGTAGAACGCTACGTTGACATCGTAGAGGCCATAAGTTCAATTCTTATCACGCCCACCATAATAATAAAATTTAGAATCTATTTACTTTAGATAAAAATTGTTATAGTAAGAATTAAATTTTCATCATGAATGAAAAATCTAAAAATTAAAATTATATACTGGTCATTTAAAAATTCAGAATAATTATTAAGCATATGGCAAAGCAAATTAAAGTTTTATTCCATGGGTTTGGTAGAATCGGAAGATCTATCTTTAGGCAGATTGCTACCGATAAAAAATTTAGCATTGTTGGCATAAATGAAATTAACCCTGATCCAAAAAACATTTCTTATACATATAACTTTGATTCAATAGTTAGATCAGATCTAAAAAGATATGGTCAAATTAAATATGAAAATAAAAAATTTAAATTAAACAAACAATTATTTAATTATTATAATTTTTCTCAAGTTGAGAGGTTAATAAAAATACCGCATAAATATGATGTGATCATTGATTCTAGCGGAGTAGGCAATAATGGTTCTCATTGGAAGAAATTGATTAAGATAAAAAAAAATATAAAAATAATTTTTACATTTCACCATCCAATTTCTGAGTTTTTAATGGTTATTGGCGCAAATGAAAAAAAATATAATAAAAAATTTAAATTAATCAGTTCTAGTATTTGTGATGTAGTAGCTATTGCGCCATATCTGAAATTACTTGATGAAAAATTTAAAATTGTTAGCGGTCATATAACTACAGTTCATCCAATTTTAAGCTATCAGAATTTACTATCAAACAAATCTATTTCATGGTCGTCACCTGGAAATACATATTCGCATTATTCTCTTGGGCGTTCTGCTTTGAATAATCTTATTCCTAAACCAACTTCTATATTGACTACAATGAAACCTTCAATAGATACTTTCAGTATTAGTAAGTTAAAATGCTTTAGCTATCGTGTACCGACTCAGATAGTTGGATCATCTGATATAAATTTAGTTTTTCAAAAAGATTTTTCAGTAGATAAAATAAACAGCATTATTGATAAAGAAATTAAAAAACAAAAATACAAAATATTTTCTGCAAACGATGAACCAAAAGTATCATTAGACTATCTTAATGATAAACATTCTTTAATTTATGATAAACCTTGGAGTTCAAAGTCAGGAAAATTATTTCATTCAGTAATTTGGTATGATAACGAAAATGGATATAGCGCGAGGGTAGTAGATAATTTAAAAATTATTTTTAAGTAAAATTAAAATGATAAATAAAAAAAAGTTATTAGCCATTGTGCCTGTTAGAGCAAAATCTCAAAGAGTTAAAAATAAAAATTTAAAAAAATTTTCAAATTCAAATTTATTAGAAATAAAACTAAAATTACTTAAAAAAATTAAAGATATTGATGAAATAGTTGTTTCAAGCGACTCGAACAAAATGCTGAATATAGCTAAAAAACTAGGATTAAAAACTCACAAAAGACAAAAATATTACGCAAGTTCAAAGGCAACTAATAGCGAATTTTTTAAGAATTTGGCTGAAAATATTGATTCTGATTATGTATTATATTCTCCAGTAACAACTCCATTAATCTCAAAGACAACAATTACAAAATGTATAAATTTTCTTAAGACTAAAAATAAAAAATTTAAAAGCGTTGCTACTGTAAAATTAATTAAACACCATATGTGGCTAAATAATAAACCACTTAATTATAAAATTAATTTCTCCCCAAGCAGCCAGGACCTGCCAGATATAATGGCAATAACTTACGGTTGCTGCATTATTAAAAGAGAGGATATGTTAAAATTTAAAAATGTTGTATCTGATAAAAATAAATTCATAATTTTAAACGATATTGAGTCTACCGATATTGATACTGAAATGGATTTTAAAATTGCTGAATATTTGTATTCTAAAATAAAAAATTAAATAAATTTTTTTTAAAATTAATTTTTTGTAATTGTAATAATAAAATTACTAATGTTATTATCATATAGGTTGAGTTTGAACTCGTAAAAAAACTGCCAGATGATTTGAGTGGGAAAAAAAACATTAAAAAATTAATAAAAGTTATTATCAAAATATCGAACTTTTTTTGACTTATATTCTTAATATTAATTATTAATAAATAAACTACTTTTGAAAATAATATAATTAAATATACAATTAATATGATTAAACCAATCAATCCTGTACTGACCAGAACATCTAAATAATAATTATGTGGATGTGTAGTAGATCTAGTTAATTTTTTTTCTACAGATTTATTATAAAAATTTTTATATCCTATACCTAAAATCTTATTATCATCCCATATATATAAAGCTTGTGCGTATAAAGAAGCATGACCGCTGCCTCTCTCAAAATTTCCAGCTTTAAATGGGTCTTTTTTTATCTCTTCAAAAGTTTTCTCATCTTTCATTATATTATAACTTTTAAAAGTTCTTGAGCTAAGAGCTGTAGTATTATCAAGGAAAGAATTATAACTTTGCACAATTTCTTTTGACGAAAAATTACTTATAAACAATGTTAAAATAACGAAGGAGAGTAAGATA
>MDSV01236183.1_pt1 | contig 16291 bp, 15 predicted proteins | sample 810851 | NCBI WGS metagenome assembly MDSV01 (sample SAMN05326640, study PRJNA326480) | marine metagenome | isolation source: seawater | place: Atlantic Ocean: North East | collected 2012 | reverse complement strand
TAAATGTCTGAAACTAATGGTAATTCCAACGAAATTAAAATAGGTGATTATCTATTTAGTTTGGGATCAACAAGTAATGATGAATCAGAGACGAGTGATAAAACATTACCAATAGCGAATTTAGTTGACAACACGATTCAGGCGGTTGTGATTGATGAAGATTTGATAACTGCAAATGCTACTGTACCAGCAACTCGTAATAATTGTAGTGGAACTAGTATTTATTTTCTTTCAAAAGATATAATACGCATTTTTCTGGATTTAATACAGCGACGAAACAATTATTTAGGGCAAGGATTTGAAATAAATGATTTGGTACGGGATGACAATACAGCTAGGGAATTAGAAACTTTTACTCCTAATTGTAATCTTTGTCATCAACCTTTACTGGAAAGGTATCCCCTTCGTTATTTAAGAAGGAATCCAAGACCAAGGTGTCCCCCTGCTAATGATATGATGGAAAACGGATGGCAACATTGGAGATCTAATGCAATATTTCAAGTAGGATGTTCACAACATCATCGTTTCCATTATGGTTGCTTACATAACTATTTAACTCGTAGTGGGATTGTTGATATAAATTCGGAGGAGTATAGTTGTCCAGGTTGTCAAGAACCCTGTTTAGGTCATAATGATTATATGATAATAGAGAATTTCATAGGTAATGAAGAGCCTATTTCATCGCTGGCTGATCGGCCGTCAAGGTCAACTCTTGGAGATGGGGTTGATGAAAATAATTTAAATCCAAACTGGGAATATATAGATGCGAGTCATTATTATGGAAATGCAGAATATCTTGGGGAAGGTGAGCCAGAAGAAGAACAAGAAGGCGAAAACCAAGAAATTTGTTGTACAGTTTCTGGTGGTAAAAAAAAGAAGACAAAGAAAAAGGGGAAGACAAAGAAAAAAGGGAAAAGAAAGAATAAAAAGAAAACAAAGAGAAAGAACTAAAAAAGAATACGTAGCTTTTTTATCAGTATAGTATATATCTTACAAGAAATGGATGGAGGAAAATTTAAGCAATTAGTTGGTTCTCGCAGACAAGTTTTCAATGGCACAGCCGAGAAAACCAACTACGGAAAAAATGGGTTGAAAAAGAGCGATTTAAAAATGAATAAATATGGTCTTATTGTATCTAAAAAAAGGAGTAAGACCGCAAAAAAGTCAAAACATTTAGGGAAATTTTTACAAAAAAAAGGCTCCAAGACTTTTGGACCCCGTAAGACTGCTAAGAAAACCACGCTTAATTAAAGAGCTGTGAAAATGATATATAAAATTGAATGATATATAAAAAGATTATTTTATATACCAATAATGAACTTAAGTAATGAACAACAACATATATTAAATGTTGTAAAAACAGGTAAAAATGTAGTAGTTGATGCAGTAGCAGGAACGGGGAAAACAACGTTGATTTTGAGTCTTGCAAAAGAACTTATACATAAAAACATACTGCAAATGACTTACAATAAATCATTAAAATTTGAAGTAAGAGAAAAAATAAAAGATGCAAATATAGAGAATTTACAGGTACATACATATCATAGTTTAGCAGTGGCATATTATTCAGACAATGCATATGTAGACAATGAAATAAGAAAAATAATAAAAAATAATGTAAAACCGAAAAAACAGATCCCCAAAGTGGAAGTATTGGTCTTAGACGAGAGTCAAGATATGACCTTTTTATATTTTCAATTAATTGTGAAATACATAAACGACATGAATCATAAGGTGCAACTGCTTATTTTGGGTGATTATATGCAAGGTTTATATGAATTTAAAGGGTCTGATATACGATATTTAACATTTGCAGATTTATTGTGGTATAAACATCCATTGTTAATAACAGATGACTTTGAAATGTGTACAATGAAGATGTCGTATCGTATTACAAACCAAATGAGACATTTTGTGAATAATGTATTGTTGGGAGAAACCCGAATGAATTCCTGTAGAGATGACGCGCCGGTTCATTATATACGTAATTCACAGCCAAATATAGAGAAGATCGTATACGCTGAAATACTCAAGCTATTTGAGATGGGTGTAAATGCGAGCGATATTTTTGTATTAGGTCCTTCTGTAAAAGGCGAACGAAGTAATATACGGAAATTAGAGAACATGCTTGTGGGTAAGAATATACCGTGTCATGTACCAATGTTTGATAGTAATGATATAGATCAGAGGGTAATTAATGGTAAGATAGTGTTTTCCACCTTCCATAGCGTAAAGGGTAGGCAACGTAATTATGTATTTGTAGTAGGTTTTGATCACTCCTATTTTAAGTTTTATGCAAGAAATTTACCGAATGATGTTTGTCCAAATACAATATATGTGGCGTGTACACGTGCAAGGAAAGGATTATATGTATTAGAAAATGATACGAACCCGTATGATCGTCCAATAGATTTTATAAAAATGGACCATTTAAAAATGAAAGAACAAGATTATATACAATTTCGTGGTGTTCATAAAACGTATTTTCAAGTGGAAGAAGAAGCGGAGGTACAGAATGTAACAAAAGTGACACCGACGGACTTAATCAAGTTTATTCCCGATGAGACTTATCATACTATTTGTGAAATATTGGATGAATTATTTGTTACGGATCAAGAAAGTAATTATACCATAGAAATGCCTTCTATAATAGAAACTAAATCGGGTCATTTTGAAGAAATAAGCGATTTAAATGGTATTGCAATACCCGCAATATATTATGATTTTCTGAGGTCAGTATGGTATGATAAAGAATTAGACAATATTAAAGAAAGTGTTTTATATGAATTAATACATGTAAATTTGGAGAATATTAAAACAAAAAGGAAGTATTTTTTGGAAAGCATGATAGAAAAGTTGCCGGAGAAGATAACCGGAATTAAAGAGTATTTGTTTATGGCCAATATAAATTTGGCAATTCAAGAATCGTTGTATTTTAAGTTAAATCAAATAGAAAAATATGATTGGTTAGAAGAGGATATAGGAGTATTATGCAAAGATAAATTCAGAGATGTGATAGGAAATGATTGTCAGCATAAAATGCCGAGTATAGAGAGTTATATTATAGATTTTTCGGATGAAGAAACGCATAAAAAAATAGACAAAATAACAGAAAGGTATATAAAAGATAAACAATTTCGTTTTTCGGCAAGGGCGGATTTAATAACAGAGACAGTATTATGGGAGTTGAAATGTTGTACACAGGTGACGATGGATCATAAACTGCAGTTAGCTATATATGCGTGGTTATATAATATAAAGAATGATGATGAAAAAGAGTTTAAATTGTATAATGTGAAGAACGGGGAGTTGTATACGTTGACGAATGATATGGAGAAATTAAATAAAATAATGGAATTATTGCTGTGTAGTAGATATTCGAAGATAGTAAGTAAAGATGATAAGTTATTTATGAACGATTGTCATAATTTTATACAGAATAGTCAGGCTACCTCTTAATGTAGATGTCAATGGGATCAGAAATCAATGGGCATTTGGAATATACAAAGGTATAAGGTCCTATTTTTTCTGTATAATTGGAAGTAGTGATTTCTTTATCGCAAAATACGTCAGCGATTTGGTCAACACAATTATTTTCTTTCGCATATTTACCGACAAGCCACCAATCATTCATGGTTTTATATTTAAAATCGGATACATTTAATCCAATTTTGCTGGATTGTATATCCAGTAGGGTATCTTCAATCTGGTCAATAAATTTGGCGTAATTATCAATTTTGCCTTTTTCATTTTTAATAGCGTAGCTAATCTGGTGCTGCATAATTGTTCCGTATGGGCGGATGTATCTGTTATTACATGATTGTAGAAGAACAAACCCCATACTGTATGCTTTATCGGCAATGCATGACAGATTATATTTTTGTATTTCCATTAGTATTTTGTTGCCGCTTTGAATAGATCCTCCGGGTGTATCTAAATACACATAAACATCTTTATTTTCTAATGAATTTAATTTGTAAACAAATTTGCTTGCGGTGTCTTCATCAATTTCATCTTTTACAACAATTACGTTAGACGAGTTTAAATGTATTGGGACGTTAGAATAAGCGAAAGAAAGAAATAGGCAAAATAAGAAAATAGAAATATTCATATATATAGTTATACATTAAAACTAAATAAAGAATTTTTAATAGTATTATTGTTGCTCCTTTAGCTTAGAGGTAGAGCATCACACTTGTAATGTGAAGGTCGCGCGTTCGATTCGCGCAGGGAGCTGTTATATATTTGAATGGTTTAAATATATAATTAAATGACAATAAGAGAAATAGTTAATAGGGATTGAGTCATAGCAAGGGTTTTGGAGATGTTAGTAACAGGATAAATATCTCCGTACCCGAGTAAAGTGGTTGTATTTATAGAAAAATAGAAACGATCAAAGAGTTTCTGTAAATAAGATGTTTCTATTTTTTCAGCACTGAGATCTTGTTCGTTGACTTCTTTTTCAGTAACTTCGGCGACTTCGTCTATTTTTCTTTCAATTTCAGCTTCACTTTCGGCTGGTTTAGATTCAAAATTAAAAAAATCAGTAGAGAAATTTTCTAATGTTTTATCTACTTTCTTTTCTATTTTTTTTTTAATGACTTCTTTTTTGATGGCATCTTTGACGAAGTTGACACCACTGAAATGTTTATCATCAAGAAACATATAAATAATGGAAAATAATAAGATAAAAATAAACAATAGAATGATTTTGTATCTAAATAGTTGCGATATTGTTTTAAAAATCATAAGTATATATTTAAAAAAGATTATTTTTGTATTATAATGTGTTTTGCAATATTTTTAATGATTTTGTTGTCAAGTTTAATTTGTTCTTTTCCAACATCACCGACAATGTTTCTCATCATTTTGATACAGAACTCATATTTGGGGCTGTTCCAATTTTGACATTCGGGGAATTTTTCTCTCCATAATCGCAAAGCATCAGAGTTGTGTGCAGCAACAATACTAATCATTTTCCTTAATTTACTGTTATTAGGTGTTTCTTTATTCCATGTATCGTTTTCTTTAATATACATGGTTTCGCGTTTTAAATCGGTGCAGTGCAATGGTCTTTTTGTGACGTCCATGTTTTTAATTCTTGATAAAATCATTGTAGTCATACCAGAAACATAGCCACTTTTGCCAATTTCTTCAAGTTCGTTTAATTCAACTTTTATATTTTCAATGAATTCAGACATATTAATAGCATCCTTGCAGGTAGTATTTAAGAAAAAGTTCAAGTTGAAGTTTTGATTATTATTTGTGATATTATTGTAATTGTTTTGTGTGGGGGTTTCTTTCGCAACAAGCTTCATGATGGAGTCGTTTTGTTGCTGAATGAGTTTATTTTGCTCTATAATAAGATCTTTGAACTCACTATTTTGTTTAAGAATATTAATAATAGAAGACGGTTCATGGTCATACTTGGGGGGTACAGGGGTGTCAGTATGCAGTGCGGCATTTTTTTGGCATTTTTTTTTATGTCTCCAAAGAGTAGTTCTGCTACTAAATGACTGGAGACATGAAGTACATACTAAGTCATTACTGTCAAAATTCATGCGTGTTTCATTTGTTTCATTTAATGCCTTTTTGTGTTTTGCAGTCAACAAATGTGCCTTATAATTGCTTTTTTTACTGCATGAAAAGTTACAATGTATACAATAATATTCTTCATTTAATTTTGGCATGATTTTTGTTTCATTTTGTTTCATAATATGAAACAAAAAAAATGCCTAAATTGTTTTGTCCAAAAATATTAAAAAAAAGGTTGCAGCGAAATTTGTCATGAAAATTGGTCGCTTTCATAGCACCACCAGGCAAAAACACAAAATGTGATATTTACTTTGAAAACTATTTTTGACTTTTTAAAAATGGACATTTTTTTTTTGTCCTTTTTTTTTTTTTGATATAAAGTTTTAAATGTAAGTCTCGAGAATGATTTTTTTTGATCATTTTTTCACAAAATTTGGGGGTTTTTTATTCAATTTTTGTTTTACCAAAACGAATACTGGGGAATGAAATATTATACAGACCAAAGTAGGTGTAAATAAAGATGGCTGTTGTTAAAATGAATATATTTATGCCTATAATAAGGTTGTTATCAAGTTTCATAATAAGGATCGTTAATATAATAGCGAATAGTGTGATAGAGATCCCTAAAAGGCCGTGTGTAGACACGTCATAAGCAGCTTCTTTTCCTGCGATGTTAAAAGCGATAAATAATATATAGAAATAGAGAAGAGGTACACCCCACAAAAACGCAGTTAATTTTAAATAGTTTTGATTCGTTGAATATAAAGAAGCATTATAAGAGAAGATACCAGCAAACAGAGCGCCGGCAGCTGCATCGCGAATAATAGACAAATACATATACTATATTTGTATATTTTATATTATTCAGTGTAAACAATACAAAATGAATTAAATGTATATATCTATATGAGGATCTATGATAAGCATGAGATATTTGAAAAATATATATATTTTTTATACGGGTTTGCGTGTAATTTGTGTAAATACATAAGTGAGTATATTGAAGAAACACGTTTTTTACTTCCACTGGAAGAATATTATGAACGGGACTAGTGATTAGAATTCATATTATATAATGGTTTATCGATAATATTTGATTCATATAAGGATCTAAATTCTTGATTACATATATCATAGTTTGTTTGTAAAATTGTAAAATTGTTAACATTAAAAATATTATTCGGACTAGCAATAATACGAAAGAAATCATCTGTTGGTACAATATTGTGCAAACAATTAGAGTTTATTAATTTTTTAGCACCATTAAATGTAATAATATATGCATGTGCATTTGTAGAAAAGGAATAATAATTTAAAAAGTCGTTATATTTTTTAGAAAAGGGTGTTTGTCTCCAACATGCAAGAAGAATAATATCAAAATCTATTTTATTAAAGTTATCTGTAATGATATTTAAATAATTATTAAAGTTACTTTTGAAAGTAGCGTCGTCTTCTAATACAAGGTTATAATCCGTTTTATTTTTCACAATAGTACTCCATACAGAGTAATGAGATAGAAAACAACCGATTTCTCCAGTATTAATTTCTGAATTTGGTTGAATGTAGAATTTGTATTTATCAAGGTCAGTATCCCCGTCAACGCCTTTAATATAACGAACATTGTTCAACCCAGAAGAAGGTAGCTTATATTTTAATTTATTTCTGCGCCCAACGTCTTTTTCCAACGATATAATGATTGTGTTAATATCATTCGTAATTATGTTATTTATTGGAAAAAGAGTGTCAATCACGTTTGTTTTATAAGTAATCCTATGTAGATCTCTAAACAGATATTCTGAAAGGAAATAGATGATTTCTTTATTATTATAATCGCCATTTCCGTGCAATATGCAAGGGGTGTAATAAGAATAACCGTTTTCAATCATTTTATTTTTATAGAATAAATTAATGCTTTCAAGTTCTCCATTTAATGTTTGAAATAACATACATTTATAATCAATAAATATTTTTTCCGGGTTAACAATAAAGTATTTTGAATAACATAATTGATCGTCTTCATTATTTTGAATGTCAACGTCATTAAGTATTTCAAGAATAGTATATGCAGTTCCAATGAAAGAACCTGAATTTAAAAATCTATAGTGTTCATTTGGATTTGGATATATGTTTGCCAACGACTTATCGGGCCAGCAAAATTGTTCTCCTGAAAACATAACTTTATTAAATTGTTTATATTCATTTATGGCACGAAAATAAGTATCTGTAATAGTATCCGCATCATCACAAACTAATACGTCGTATGCATCTGTGAATAAAACGATTGTATTTTGTAACTGTTCAAGTGACCATAATTTCAGCTCTTTTTTCAATAAATTAATTTTCTGCCCGCCTCCGATACCCTTTTCCATATCTCCGCCACTCCAGACATCGTCCAGTCCCAAAACTTTATAACGAATATTATGTTGTTTGATAGATTTTAATAAAATATTCAATCCTATGTTTGTTTTGTCTGTAGCAACGGTTATAAGTATAAAATCGTATATATTATTATTAATAGAGCGGTTGTATGGACAATGAAACAAATAATCACTTTTAAAATCGGATTTGAGAATATTTTCAAGATATAAAAAGTGTTCTATGATTTCGGAGGGTTCATTACATAAGTTGTCTTTCAATGGAAAATAATCAAATAGGCGTTTATCAGTAACATTTAAAAAAAATCGTTTTGTAATTTGAGAACATTTGACTTGTTTAATCTGTTTTGAGAAAGAAGCAATAGTTTCCGTACTGTTGTATGTAAAATTTTTGCTAGGAATGTATTTAAAATTGGTGTTTGGGTTGAAATTATGTGTATCCCATACATTTATAACTAATATATCACGTATCTGATTATCATGAGAGTTATATATAGGATATGTACCATGTAAATATTTTCCACCTTTAAATACAAGTTGTGTATTTTCTACTGGAAAAACAATAGATATACAAGGGGTAGAAGGTAAATTTATATTGTTGTTGTTATTATCGTTTCTATTATGTTTTCGTTCTATATTTGTAATAACAGTAGGCACAGTGGAATTCGTATTTTTTAAGAAGGTAACAATTGATAAAACAGGGTATTTTTCGTTATTACTAAAAGGAACGCCTTCGTCTCTGTCCCAATGTAGATTATGGTTAGTGATGTTATGCCTTTTAAACCAGAATTCTATAGATTCATCCTTGATATGTTTATTTAATTGTTTAAATAGATGGTGTTTTGCAGTTTGAAGAACGAATGTTTCCAGATGACTGGTAATATTGTTAGAATCTAAATAATTTAATTTATGTGTTTTGTCCGAGTTATATATATGATCAAGTTCATGATAGAAACCATCAATAGAAGCTTTATTTATTTGAAAATTATATTTATTATACATAATTTATAATAATTATATTATTTAAATGTTTATTTACGAATATTAAAATTCAACATGTAAAAAGTATACCAATACATATCGTGTTCCGTTTTTCAGGGGTAGAATTTTATGTTTATGTCTATGTGTGTGTAAATTAAGAGAACCCGTATTCAGGTGATGGATACAGCCGTCTTCGTATTCAAGCTCTGCGCCCTGAAAATTATTATTTAATAATATACTTGCAGTAATATTAGATTGTTCACCGTCGTAATGGAAGTCTAATGATTGTTGTTCATGTTCTCCATATTTAACTATAAATAAATCTCGTATATCTATATTTTTAATAGAAATTGTATAACATAAGCCGATTTGTTTTTTAATTTCTGGCATAATACCGTGCAAACAAAATGAAAATAGGCTTGGAATTTTTTCAATAGCAATATCATATGTGGGATAAGTTGAATGTCTTGTATTTTCCCAAACACTGTTGTTTTGTTTAATATATCTTTCAGATTCAAAAATCATCCATTTACACGTTAAATCATCAAGAAACTGGTGAATAATATGTCTTTGAAGAAATTTTTCTGTAAGAAGAGGGAGGCGTGGTTTATCTGATTGAGGTTGTCTTTCACTGTGTGTTTTTACTTCATTTACGCGGACATTATCTTTATTATTTAATTCATTCATATTGTTTGCCATATCACGAATGTTATTATCAAGTTTATTTTTAAGAGAATTAATAACATTTTCATTAAATGTAACGACTTCTTTATTAGATTTTAATTTAAAAATGGATGTATTTTCTATATGTGGTTCAATATACTGGTTAAATGTGGATAAATGAAATAGTTGTGGTCCATGTTGAATAGCATTATGTATAATTTTATTTTCAAATAGTGAAGGGGGACATGTTATATGTTTAATATTGTTATTTTGTTCTAGATAAAACATAGTTTTGTTATTGTGATTTTCAGTTTGTAACATAATGTCATAAGAAATATTCCTATTTTTAAGACGTTGAATAAGTAATACATTATCAAAAACGGGAACGAATTGTGGTTTTTTCTTTGAAACTTTAACAACTAATAATGACCGATCCAGTCTATTACAGTCGTTAATGATGTATTGTGTAGTTTTATTATTATAACAAAACATATCAAATTTTCCATGCAAAATATTTTTACCGAATGTTGTTGCATTATATATTTTTGGGAATGAAAGTGAAAAATCTGTGAATTCGTATTGTTTTTCTTTATAATTATCTGGATTGACTTCCATAAAAAATGTTGGAGATGCGTTGTTGTCATTAAGATATACAATGGTAGTGATGCAGTCATCGTCGTCATTATCATATTCGTTTTCAACATGTAAATTATTGCAACAATTATTCCGATGTTTCATCCAAAAACTAATAAAATGTTTTTCGCTGGGCTGTTCGTTCCATATTTTTGAAATATTGTGTTTTGCAATATCTACAATTAATGATTGTATAATGTCTTTATTGTTGTTGTTGTTATTGATTAAAAATTCTTCTTTTCCGTTCATAATATCACTGCATACATATAAGAATGAGAACAAATCATTTTTTTTAATAGTGGGATGTTCGTTCATGTTAATAATATCATAGTTAATAAACATACTTAAATAGTAAAAGGTGTTATTATTTAAGTATTTTATGTTATTAATTATAGATGATTTTTTTAATAATGAAATAAGAAAAAATATACAAGAGCATTTTTTCCCTACCGAGCGTATGAATACTAATATATGGGGATGGGGACATTCAAGTAATAATAAAAGTTACGAGTATGCTTGGCTATATACAGAACTGGTAGATAAAGATTATTTTAATATTTATTTAAATAAAATTATAAGGGACAAATTGATATTATGTTTAAATACTATTTTTAAATCGCCAATTAAAGTATTAGATATGAAATTAGATCGGTTATATGGAAACGGTATGTATCATGGTTCTGAATCATGTTTCCATACAGATTGTCATGATGAAAATGCGTACACATTTTTGTATTTTTTAAGTGATTGTTGTAATGAAGAAAACGCAGATGAGGTGGGTGGATATTTTTATTATAAAGATAATAATGAAATAAAATGTGTAGAACCAATATGTAACAGGGCTATATTTTTTAATGGAAATATACTTCATAAAGGAGAACCGTTTAATAAAAGTGTTAATAAATTACGCGTTAGTATAGTATGGAAGTTTAATGACGATAAAAATCATATAAAGTCTTTATATGAAACTAATAAATGAATTTAAATTTTGAAATAAATAGTGTAGAAAATTTTGAAACAAATTTGTCCGTTGCATATAACGTATTGGAGGATACTGAAATAGAAAGAAGATTTGCAAGGAGTAGATATAAATTTGGTATGAACACTGCATTTGGCGTTGGGTGTCATGGATATATTAGCGAAGAACTTGAATACGCAATAAATACAATTTTGACAAAATTTAATTATAAACAGATAGATATGTTTAGTACTTACTTATTTATTGATAAATATAAGCAAATATATCCTCATACAGATAATGAGAATTTTAATAACAAAATGTTTGCAGCGGTTATTTATTTAAATGAAAGGGAAACTGTAGTGTCGGGTACGAATGTATATAATGTGTTAAATAAAGATATCTCTAAAAGCATTCAAGATAATATTATAACATCAGTTGAAATCAAAGGAGAAGTTAATAAAATGGTATTGTATGACGGAGGAAAGTTGCACTCAGCGGCAACCGGGTATGGTGATAAATTGGATGATATACGTTTAATAAAAGCGTTATTTATACATTGTGAACCACTATTATCTAATAATAATAATAATCATTTACAACAGTGTTACGATAGTCATATGGAATATAAATTATTTGTATTAGATAATTATTATTTGAATGTAGATAAAGTGTATAGATTTTTTTATAAAAAAAACGCTTATATGAACATGAAAGAAAGAAATAAAAGAGATGAAATAGAATTCAAATATAATAATTTATTAGAGAATGGGTATGTAAATGATAATATTCAAAATAAGGTTGCAGTATTTGAACAAATTTTGTCCAAAGAAATAACTTCAATAACATCTTGTTTTTCGTATATAAATAATTCGCTTATTTTTGAAGAAAGAGAGGAGAATATATGGTATGGTTTAATATTTATTAATGATATATTTAATAGAAATAAATTGATAATAGATTGTAAAAATAATAATAAGGATATTTTGTATGCAAATAAGAATAGATTAATATTATTTAATAGTGTATTTAAAAGTAAATTAGAAGTATTTGATTATCTTTTTATTGAAATAATTAAAATAAAAATTAAATAAAAACTACGATAAATATATATAATAGATGAGTAGTAATTTTTTTTATAAAGGGACAAATATAGATGAGATGTTTGACGGAAACCCAACAAATTTTAAAGATCCTGAAACGCAAGGATATAATATTCCGGAATATACTGTGAGTAATAATGACTGGGAGAGATATAAAACCGCAGAAATGGTAATTCCTTATTATTTAAATAATCAGTTAATATTAGATGGTAATTTTAAGGTTACAAGCGAGCAGATAACAAGCAGTAATAATAATATATCTATTCCAGCATGGGCAAATGGAGTAAAAATACGTATGGTTGGCGAAAAGGGGGCTACGGGAGACATTGGAGATACAGGAGATCTGGGAGATCAGATAGGTGATACTGGACAAGTAGGACAAGTAGGACAAGTAGGAGATAAAGGAGAACAAAATAACTCACATTGTCAACATGAAATTGGTGGGTTCCCAAAAAGTAAACATTGTCAACATAAAGGAGGAGCAGGGGGTGATGGAGGTGATGGAGGAGCAGGGGGTGATGGAGGAGATGGAGGAGATGGAGGAGTAGGGGGTGATGGAGGAGATGGAGGTGATGGAGGTGATGGTGGAGTAGATATTTTTGAAGATGTATTCACGTTTGTAAATGATGGAAATATGAGATTTGAATTTGATATAAATTCTGGTTCAACTGATTTATCTTTAATAAATAGTAACAATGACACTAATCTCACAGTTAGTTTACCTAAAGGAGCAAAAGGAGCAAAAGGAATAAAAGGCGCAAAAGGGGAAAAAGGAGAGACAGGCGGGACAGGAGGGACAGGAGGGAAAGGAGGGAAAGGAGGGATAGGGACAGACTGCCAGCATGCAGGTGGTGATATTGCAACCCAATGTCAGGGCGGAGCTAATGGTAACACAGGTAGTAAAGGCGCCGCAGGTACTAAAGGTGATAAAGGTGCCAAAGGAGCGGTAGGTCCTACCGGTGCTAAAGGTAGTAAAGGTGAGAAGGGAGCAGTTGTATTAAGAAGTTTAACTGGAGAAAAGGCGACTGGTACTACTCAAATTACAGATATAGTAAGTTATTTGGAAGATGCAACAGCGAGTGTAGAATTAAATTTTTTTACAACCGATTCAAGTTTATAAATAATATAAACAAAACATATTATTTATTATATGGAAAACGAATATAATTTAGATATTATAGTAAATGCATTTCCCTATTTAAATCAACGAAAAATAATTAATAAATATTATTCAAAAATGATGTGTGAATGGATTTTAAATACTGATAAAGTGAATCATTTATGTAAAGTTGATTTTATTAAATTTTCAATAAAAAAACTATTATCATTAATACAAGATAGTTATAGACTGTCACATATATCTTTAAAGAATGTGGAGTTCAAGTTTAATAGTGTGTCAAATATGGATGATATGTTTTTTGGAAATGGATTTACAACTATAATTTCATTAAATAAATATATATATGTTAAGTTTGAGGATAAGCATCTTGTCAAATTAGAACAAGGAGATGCGATTTGTTTTTATAATGAAGTTAGATTTTCTTTAAGTTTGGCTAGAAATAAGTTAATCACAGAAAATATTCAAACATTATCTATTGAGATTGAAGTAAACTCGGTAAAAATAGATAAAACACTTGATGAATGGTGGATTGTTAAGAAGGGAAGAGACAAATTATTAATTAGTTGATATTTTCAATATTCCAAGAGGCAGTAGATTGGTTAGAATGAAACCAAAAAGTAATAGTATACCGAAAATTGTGTTCTGGTTTGTTTACACTATGAAGATGTGTCCAATATGGAGGAAATAATAAAACATCTCCTCTTTCTAATTTTATTTCAGTATTATATTCGGGAAAATTAAATTCCCCGTTTTCATAATCTTGGTTTAAGGCAATAATGCATGTTAATTCTCTAATGTTTCTTTGATCGGGGATTCCATCGCAATGGGGTATTGTTTTGTCTATAATTTTTCGTAAAATGATATCACTTATTTTTGGTATACGGTTAAATAAATTATTATTAATTTTGTGGGCTATACAGGTAATCGTTTTTATATAAGTGATGATAATATTGTAAATGTAGACATAAAGTCGTTTTTCTTTGTTTTCATCACATTTTTCAAGTAAATTTTGCATTGAGCTCTCAAATCCTTTTACATTATTTCCTTTACGATAATCAATCTTAAAAAAATGTTCTGAGTTATTTATAATTTTGATTATTTCTTTACAAAAACTGTCATGAATAAGGTTTTTGATTACAAGAATATGGTTACTATAATTATGTATTTTAAAATTACCTATATTCGTCTCTATCATATATATATAGATATATATATAATGGTTTTAATATCAATTCAGTTATGTATACATAAATTTATAGTTAGTTAATATTATTAGGATTATAGTGAATACTATTTTCGCCGTGTATTTTTTGCATTAATATTTCTTTTTTCTTTGCTTCATGTTGTTTTTTCAATGCACAACCACGGTGATGTGCAGTAAGTGCACGAATATTTTTTGCAACATAATTACAATATTCGCACGTATTCTCTTTTGATGCAGTAGAAGCATACATTCTTGATAAATAGTTCTCCAAAGTAGGTATTTTAATGTCTTCTACTTGTGCAACCAATTTTTGCATACTATCTTTAATTGTTTTTATGTGATTCGTTTTATTATTTATGAAGTTTTGATATTCTTTATTAATATCATCCAAAAACTCTTTGTCTAAGGATATTTGTTCTCCGTTACATGACTCTAAATCGTCCAAGCAACTTTTAAAATGATCTATAATATCAATAGCAGCTTTAATTTTGTAAGAATCGTATTCAACATTATGCATATAGAGCAGTACATTATTGTTATGGATCTCAATTTCAAAATTATTCTTATTCGCAATACCATAACTTTGAGCAAGCATAATACCAGAACATTTTTGCGTTTCAACATCTCTAATAAACTTTCTCACCTCCTCTTGTCCAACATTTCTTTCATAATTCTTATTTTCAAATAAAATTTTAGGTTTATCCCTTCTTTTCATCAAAATATCTCCAGTTTCTTTAATATTTCCAACATTTTCAATAATTGCGGTTGGATACAAAGAAATTAACACGTTAAATAACAAGTTCTCCGAAATTTTACCTTTTGATGAAGAATTTTCCATTTTTTTTAACAATTCGTTAACATTTACATATAAATTTGACTGATCATTGTTATTTTTTGCCGAAATATCCTTTATTTCTGTTAATTTTGAATCAAGTCTTTGTTCGGAAGACGAGACAATTGTATTTAACAAATTCTGTGAATTCAGTAATGTATTTGCAAACTTTTCATCCAATGTAGATATATAATTTTCAAGAACATCCTTCGTTAATGACGATTTTATCAGCATATTTGTGTCTTTATTTAAGTTTTCTTGCAAAGTTCTCAAAGACCCGTCAATACTTTTATGTAAATTTTCTTGATTTTTTGGAATAACATCTGTTAGCATTAATTTTGTCTTATCCAACAAAGATTCGTTAAAATTTTTAATAATAGGTCCAATTTTTTCTTGCGCATTATTTGACAAAATAATTTGTAGATCTTGTATATACTCTTTTTTGAATTCTATAAACTTTAGGGTGAACACTGTTGAAACATCATCAACGTTCTTGGAAATAATTTGATTCATGTTATCAACCTGATTCTGCAGTCCTTTTATATTATCCAATAATGCAGCGGCAACATTTGCGTCAAGTGTTGGATTTGTACTGCGTAACAGGTTCTCCAAAATATCCACAAAAAGAATGTTCATATTCTCAAAATTCAAATTTTTATGTTCATTATAAAAATCAAAAATTTTCTTATTGTTTATGGTAATATTGTGACTCATTTATAACCAGTTTTAACTGCATTTCTTTATATTCTTTCTAATTTAAAATATTTTAAATAATTGATTTTTTGTAATTCAGAAATGAGTACTAATTCAGATTATTAACAATTAATTGATTTAGTAGGATTTTTCTTTCTATTTAGGAATTTCTCAAGAAAAAATATATTTTGGCT
>MDSV01108437.1_pt1 | contig 16292 bp, 15 predicted proteins | sample 810851 | NCBI WGS metagenome assembly MDSV01 (sample SAMN05326640, study PRJNA326480) | marine metagenome | isolation source: seawater | place: Atlantic Ocean: North East | collected 2012 | reverse complement strand
CGTTGATAGGCTGGGTGTGGAAGTGCGGTAACGCATGTAGCTGACCAGTACTAATAGCTCAATTGGCTTGATTTATGCACTGAAAAAAATTTTTGATATTGATAAATTAAAAAACATCAGATTGTTTTTTCGAAGAAATAATTCTTAAAATATGTTCTTGGTTTAGCATAACTGGGTTGTTGCCCAACCGTAATAAATTAATACCTTCAATAATTTTACCTGAATTTTCATTAATATTCACATCTAATTTTATCATATTATCTTCAAGCTTAGCTTTCTTTTTTATTAGGGAGATTTTAGAATTAAATCCATTAATATTTTTTACATCTAAAAGATCAAAAATTAACTCAAATCTTTTTCTTAAATCGAATTTAGTCTCAGATTTTCCAATATTTATAAAATTGTACTTAAAAAATTTTTCAAAAAATAAACTAACAGCATGACCATGACTAATATTAAACAATGATGTAAATGGATAAGATACAGCATGTGGTACTGTTGTTTTTGATATGCTTATTGCTTTTCCTGCTAAATTTGAAGCAATACTCATTTCAGCAGCGTTATTTATATTTGGATCGTTTAAGAAATTTAAGTAACTCTTAGTAGATATTTTTAAAGATTTTGTAGCATACTCTACACTTAGATCATTAGATTTTTTTGATACTAGAGATTCTAATGCCTGTGCTATAGCATCGAATCCTGCTGAGGCTTTAATTCTACTTGGTGCTGACACTAGAAACTCAGGAATAAGAAAAAATATATCTGGCAAAAGTAATTCACTTTCAAAAGAATGTTTTATACCATTAACATAAATAACAGCATTAGAGGTAACCTCTGCTCCAGAACCAGCAGTTGTTGGAACCACAGCTAATTTTGTGAATTTATTTTTAAAGGGATATGAATAATTTACAATTGAATTTTTAAGATTTGGATTAAGTTCAACTACATTTGCTATTTTTGCATAATCAATAATCGTACCTCCACCTATAGCTAAAATTAGATCTGGTTTAAATTTTCTAATTTCTTTAATGATTTCAATCAATTCCTCATAAACAGGTATTTCATATTTTTTATAAAAAAAATTAACTTCTTTGCTTATGACATAATCTTTAAAAAAAACATTGGCTCCTGAATTTGTAAAAGATTTATTACCACATAATACAAAAATTTTTTTTAAATTTTTATCATCTATAAATTTCCTCAAATTCGAAATGCTATCCATTTTTTTTATTTCATAAATTTATTTTTAATTTCAATTAAGTTATCTGGTCTTGGAAGTTTTCTAATTCTAGAGTTTGCAATTTTTACTTCTAAAAATGACAGATGTTTATATGATAAAAATTCTTTAATATTTTTTTCTAAATTAATTTCTTTTTTAATACAAAAATACTTTTTAAATCCCAAACTCCTAGAAAGTTTTTCAAAATTAATTTCAGATGAATAAGTTTTTTGGCCACCAACAGAGTCATGAGTATTGTTATTGAGTAATATATATTTAAAGTTTTTATTTGCAAAAGTTCCAGCTGTTTTGATTGATCCAAGATGCATAAGTAATGAGCCATCTCCATCGATACATAATGTATTTTTATTAGTTGATAAGGAATAACCAAGAGCTACCGAAGATGTATGGCCCATACCTCCTACCATATAAAAGTGATCGTTATTTTTAAACTGATATTTGTTCTTTAAATAGATTAATTCTCTTGAATTATATCCAGTGCTAGAAATAATTTTAGTTTTCTTTTTCAAGTTTACTAACAAATTTTTTAAAAACAACTCCTTATCTAATTTATAATAATTTTTTAATTTTTTTTTTTTTATTTTGCTCGTTAAGGTTCCCTGCTCGATTAAACAAGCAACAATTGATTTATTTTTTTTAGCAAAACTTACTTGTTTATTAAAATTTTTTAAATCATTATTAGTTCTAAGAATAGTGTATTTAATATTTAAAAGTTTCAATATCTTTTCCGTAATTTTGCCTTTTACATTGTGTTGGGGCTCATCAATAACTTTGGGCGATCCTCTCCATCCGATTATTAAAACTAAAGGTATGGAGTAAACTTTTTTATTTGCTATTGATATTAAAGGATTTAGTGCATTTGATAATCCTGAATTTTGCATATAAACGCACGATATTTTTTTTGAAGAGAGATAATGACCAATGCCAAGCGAGACTGCTGCACCTTCATTGACAGCTATAATATGATTCTTTTTACTTTTATTTTGTAAATATGTTGAAAGCTTTATTAGTACACTATCAGGAACACCAGTAAAAAAATTACAATTATTTTTTTTTTAATAAATTTATTAAACTTTTTACATCAATCATTCTTAATTAAATTTATTATTTTTTTTATTGGAATAATTTTTTTATCAATTTCATAAGCACGACCATTTTTTAAAATTGTCTTTGCTGCATTTTCCATAGCTGGATATGCTGCCCTTAATAATTGGTTTGCATAAATAACTAATTTGAAGCCATTTTTTACTAAATCTTTTTCGTAAACTCTTGAGTAAGTAGATGGCACTGAAACTAAGGGAATAAAATTTTTACTTTTTTTGAATTTTTTTGCAAAAGCAAAAATCTGTTTTGGTGTTTTCTCTTTGCTATGTATTAATATTGCATCAGCACCAGATTTAGAATAAATTTCAGCTCTTCTAATCGCATCATTCAATCCTTTTCCTAAAATAAAACTCTCAATTCTTGCAATAACTAAAAAATCATCTGAAAATCTGCTTTCACAAACTTTTTTAATTTTTTTTGCAAATATTTCTGGTTTATCTTGCTGAGTATTTTTTTGATCATTAAATAAGGAATTTCTTTTTAGTCCTATTTTATCTTCCATAATTATGGATGATACTCCTGCTCTTTCCAGTGACCTGATAAGGAATGGCAAGTGTTCTATTTGTCCCCCGTTATCTGCATCAAAAACTAATGGCTTTGAAGTTACATCCATCATTTCATTTAAAGATGAAATTCTTGAAGAAAAATCTACTGAAGAATTGTCAGGCTTCCCTTTTGTTGCAGAGTCAGTTAAACTTGATGACCACATTCCATCAAATTCTAAGTTTGTATTTTTTTTAATAAATTTTAAATTTTCAATAATAATTCCAGTTAAAGCATTATGGGATTCTAAAATTCTTGTTATATTTTTTGAGTTTAAAAGCCTTCTCAATTGAGACACTCTATCCCTAGGTGAGTTTCCTATTTCTCGAATTTTGTTTTTGATAATTGTTGATGAAATATTTTTTGTATATTGTGGCTCTATTAGTTTTCCACCCCATTTTTTTATAGTTTTAATTGCCCTCAAACGAGTTTTTCTTTGAATACCTATTTTCCAATCATCTCCATGAACTAAAAAATTTGGTTTTATTAATTTTAAATTTTCAACATAGTCTAGAGTAAATTGAGGTATAACTTTCTTAACATATTTAATATTTTGAACAATCGTTTTTCTTCGTTTGTAATTTAAGTATGGTATTTTTTTATAAGATGAAATAGCACTATCAGTAAGTAGTCCAACAGTTACTTCACCGTAATCTGAAGCAATTTTTAAAATATTTATATGTCCCTCATGAATTATATCAGCAGACATGCCCACATAAACTTTACTAACTTTTTTCTTTTTTTTCACTATTCCTTTGAGTTAATTGTAATTTAATAATTTCAAATTATTTTAATTAATGAAAAAAGTCTATATTAATAGAAAGAATTTGAAAAAACTGGATAATTACTTAAACAAGATGATGTAAATGCTTTATAAATTCAAAAAAACATTAATTTGCTTAAAATCATTGATCACTATTTTGTTTAATAGATTCAATATCGTTTTTTACTCAGAAAATAAATCTTATCAAAAATATTTTATGCCACTTATAAAACAGTTAAAAAATGAAAAAATAAAAGTGATTTATATTAGTTCAGATATAAACGATCAAATTATTGAAGAAAATTTTCAAAATATTTACGTTGGAAGAGAGCTTTTTTTGACATTAGCATTCGCGCTAATCAGAGCTAAAAAAGTAATATTTACTGCAACAGATCTAGGAAATAATAGATTAATTAAAAATAAAACAGTAGATCAATATATTTATCTATTTCACGCTGCAGTAAGTGTACATCGAGCTTACACTAAAAAAGCATTTAATAATTATGATCTAATTTTTTGTAATGGCCAATATCAAATAAATGAATTAAGGAAAATTGAGGAAGTATATAATTTAAATAAAAAAAAATTAGTTGAATCTGGGTATCTTTTTTTTGATTATGTTAGAGAGAATTATTATTTAGAGAATAAATTTAAAAATCATATTTTGATCGCTCCTTCTTGGAACTATGCCGATAAAAATTTTTTCAATAATTGTTTATTTGAACTAATTCAAATTCTTATAAAATTAAAAAAAAAAGTAACTTTGAGACCCCATAATGAACATTTTTATAGGTATAAAAATGAAATTATTGAAATAGAGAGTAATTTTAAAAGTTCTGAATATTTTTGCTTAGATGTAAATGACGATAATCTCAAGTCTATGCAATCAAGTGACTTTTTAATTACTGATAATAGTGGTATTGCTATTGAATATTTTGCTATATTTAAAAGACCAGTTATGTATTTTGATGAATATCCAAAAATACATAATGAGTCTTTCAGAGACATTAATTTAAACTATATAGAGGAACAAATAAAACATTCATTTGGTTATAGCTGTAAAAAAAAAGATATTTCAATTCTAGATAAAAAAATTATAGAGATGACAACCACATTTAGTCAAAAAAAGCCATTGTTAGATGAATACTTTAAAAAAAATTTTTATAATTTTGGTAACAGTGCTAAGGTATATCTTAACGAAATTTTAGATAAATGAAAATTTTTCTTTTAGCTACATACTTGATATTAATAACATTACCTGCAAAATCTTATTTTGATCCAGGAACAGGAGCTATGATAGTCCAAGCTATTGTTGCTTTTGTTTCATCAATAATTATTTTCTTTTCCTCTCCAATTTATCATATTAAAAAATTTTATAAAAAAATTAAAGATAAATTAAAAAAAGAAAAAATTGAAAAATAACGATAAATCGTCAAACAATATTTCAAATTATATTGGCTTTGCACTAATATTTGTTGGAAATTATTATTTTCTTAATTTCAATAATTTAGCAGGACCTTCAGTAATTCAAAAAACACTCGATCTATTACTTTTATTATTTATATTATTATTTCTATTTAAATTTTATTTTACTTTGTTGAATAAAAATAATAACTCTGAAAATTATTTTTATCTTGCTATTTCAATTTTTAATAAACTTTTCTTAATTTATTTATCTGTAATAATTTTAAAAACTTATTTTGCAATTTCAAAGATAGATTTTTATAGTTTTATCAATGATGCATTTCAATTTGTCTCACTAAATAATAATTTCTTAAAATTAATTCCATTCATTTTATTTATCCCAATCTTACTTTTATCAAGGAAGTTAATATTTTCTTACATGAATTTTTGTGCGATTACTGGTTATATTTTTTTAGCTTTGATAGTTTATGAGAATATTCCATCTTGGTCTAACACAAAAATAATAAAAGATATAAATGATGAACAATATGACATAAATCGAAAAGTAGTTTGGATAATTTTAGATGAATATGATCCTCTTATTGCCGATGAACTAGAAAATAAATTAGATTTAAATTCCTATCAGTTTTTAAAAAGTAATTCTTACATTAATAATAAAACATACCCTGCCGGTGAATATACAATGGTTGCTTTACCTCAAATTATAATGGAGTTAAAATCACCTCTCGAAGCAGCAACTACGAAAAAAAAAACTTATTATTTAATTGATAAGAACAAGAAAGAATATGCTTTTGATTATTTTAATTCAATTTTTCATAGTTTGAGTCAGAGAGGAATTACTTCCTCAATATTATCTTCCTCGCTAGAATATTGTTCAGTTTATTTTATAGAAAATAAATTCGAAGTTTGTAAAGATAAACTTTCAGAAATACACAAAAAAATTCAATTTAATAAATTGATTAGCGGCATAATTTATACTTTTAAATTAAAAGCTATTCTTGATAAATATGAAATAGAATTAAGTGAAACCGATAAGTTTTTACAAAAGCAAAAAATTAGTAAAACAACATCGTGGAATAAAGACTATTTGTTTAATAATGAGATTGTATTCAATAAGCTTAAAAGTTTAAAAAATTATGAAAATATTTCAGATTTAGATGGTTATGAAACTGTTTTTTATAATGATTTTTTAAAAGCTTTTGAGACTTCTAATTTTATTTTTGTACACTTGATCTTACCGCACATACCAGCTGATTATGTGATAAAAAAATTTAAAATAGATGTTTCAGACTCCTACGAAGAATATCTTTTAAACCTTAAGTTTAGTGACTTTGTAATAAAAAAACTATTAAATGGTGCATTAGAAATACAAGATACAAAAACATTGATACTATTTCAATCTGATACAGGTTTTAGAATTCGTGATAAAGCAAATATATCAAATACAAGTAAAGAAACCAAAAAAATTGCAAGAATACTTAATATTGCACATTTCTTAGGCGAGAATCAAAGTAAAATAATTGACGAAAAAAAAACTACCCCTATATATTTTAATGGAGAGATTATTAGAAATTTTTATAAAGGAAAAATTAATAATAATAGCGACATTTTGAAATTTAACTATGATTTACCATTTGTAGATACCTTTATCCCTGTTAGAAGAAATTTTAAATATGAATAAATTAACTTTTATAAATCATGCTTGTTTTTTATTAGAAGATGAGAATGCCTTATTTTTGTGCGATCCTTGGTTTGAGGGTAAGGCATTTAATAATGGATGGTCTTTAATTGATGAAAGCTATGATAATGAGCAAATAATTAAATTTTTAAAACATAAAAATAAAAAACTATTTATATGGTATAGTCACGAGCATAGTGACCATTTTTCAACTAATTTTATAAAGTGTGCAACTACAAATAATTTAAAATTTGAGGTTATTTATAAAGACTCTTTAGATCAAAGAGTAAGTAATTATTTTAAAAAACAAAATATTAAAGTCCATTTAGTTAGCAAAGAAAAACCTATTTATAATGTTTCAAAAAATATCATAATTTCAGCACATGCATTTTCATATTCAAAAAAACATACTGATGATAGTTTTGCATTGATAAAGTTTAATAATCTTGCAATTTTGAACCTTAATGATTGTGAAGTAAATACTGAAGAGGATTTAAATTTTATAAAATCCAGAGTAAAAAAGGATACAAATCAAATAGATATTATTTTTTCTCAATTTGGCTATGCAGGATTCTGTGAACCTAATAACAAAATAAGTGATAGAAAAGCCACTGCGGATAATGTCATTTCAAGGATTAATAGATTAATAAATTTTTTTAATCCGTCAATTTTTATACCATTTGCGTCTTTTATGTACTTCTCTAATTCAAAAAACTTTTTTATGAACGATGTACAAAATAATCCAACTATTCTTGTTAAAAAATTAGAAAATACTGAATATTTTAAAAAAATTTCATTACTATTACCTATGAAAGATTTCAATACTGATGATGACCTATATATAAAAATAATGAATGATAAAGAAAATGCAATCAAATATTGGTCTGATAAATATAATCATAAAATAAATTCTTTTAATCAAAACCCAATAAATGATCAAATAAAAGTAAATATGAATGAACTCTTAAATAGTTTTAATAACTTTAAAAAAAAAATTTTTAAAAATTATTACCTTTACCTATATTTTTTTAAATGCATACTTTTTTGCAAAAATAATATGCCTAAGATTTACAAATATTTAATACCAAAATTTTTGATCAATATTTTTAAAAAAGATCAATCAATTATTGTTAAAATTGATGATTTAGACAAACTTTACGAATTCAATTATTTTGAATCAAAAGAAGTCTATAATAAAAAACCAGATATTTCATTAGATGCAAATGATCTTAAATATTGCTTTGATTTTGAATATGGGTACAACACATTAGAGGTTAATTGTAAGGCAAAAATTTTCGATCAAAAAAAATTGTTTAATTTTTTTAGATTTTTTTACTATTTGAAAGATGGATTTACACAATCTAAATTAATATCTGATAAAATTGCATTAAAATAATACAGGCTTATTTATACTGATATAATTAATACTTATCATAATTTGTTGACAAAAAATAATTTGGTCTTTAATTGTATTTCAATAAATTAAATCATAATTAATTGTGAATTCTGAAATAAAAATTATTGCTGAAATTGGATGGAACCATATGGGTGACACTGATCTTGCTGAAAAAATGATTAGTAAAGCGGCATCTAGTGGAGCTGATTACTGCAAATTTCAAACTTGGAAAGTAGATAGCCTTAAAAGTGGTCCATGGGACAATGATGGAAGACTGGAGATATATAAAAAAGCAGAGCTAACTAAAGAGAAACATAAAAAATTATTAGAAATTTGTAAAAAAAATAAAATTAACTTTATGACATCTGTATTTAATATAAAAGATTTAGAGTTTGTTGCTTCATTATCTAATGAAATTGTTAAGATACCAAGTCATGAGGTATATAATATTGAATTAATAAAAGAAGCACAAAATCTTTTTAAAACCGTAATAATTTCAATTGGAGCATGTGATTGGTCAGAATTTTTGGATTTACATAAAAAAGTTGATTTAGGAAAAGAAATCTATTTTTTGCATTGTGTTTCATCTTATCCATTAAAAGCAGAAAATGTTAATATGCCAAAATTAAACGAGATCTTAAAAATCCATAATAAAATTGGATATAGTGGACATCTCTCTGGAATAGAAGATGCAATTCTGGCTATTTGCAATGGAGCAAAATTTATAGAAAAACATTTTACAATTGATAATGAACTACCAGGTAGAGATAATAAATTTGCAATAAAAGTTGATGAAATGAAGAAACTTGTGCAATTCAAAAATATCTACTCCAAAATGATTTTAAATAAAGGATTGGATGTTCAAGAATGTGAACAAGATATTTATAAAAATTACAGAGGTAGATGGTCAAAAAACTAAGTCAATTCTCTATTATAATTAGAACTAAGAATGAGGAAAGATGGATTGGCCACGCCATTCAATCAGTATTAGATAATATTTCAAAACCAGAAATAATCATCGTAGATAATAATTCAACAGATAAAACACTGGAGATTGTAAAACATTTTGTAGAAGATCCCCTACTTGATACTAAATCAAAAAAATATACAAATATTAAAATAATTAGTATTAATAATTACTCCCCAGGAAAATCTTTAAATTTAGGTGTAAAAAAATGTACAAGAAAATATATACTAATTTTGTCTGCACATTGTGTTCTTAAAAATTTCAATGAAAAATCTCTAATTTCAGATTTAAAAAATAATGTTTGTGTATTTGGAAATCAAATTCCAGTTTGGAACGGAAAAAAGATTTCAAAAAGATACATTTGGAGTCATTTTGGTGAAAAAAAAATAAAAAATTTATATTCTAAATTAGAAAACAGATATTTTTTACACAATGCTTTAGCTGCATATACAAAAAAAATTTTGATAAAACATCCTTTAAATGAAAATTTAACTGGTAAGGAGGATAGATACTGGGCAAATAAAATTGTAAAACTAAAATATAATTATTTATACGATCCTAATCTTATTGTAGAGCATCAGTATACCGTGAATGGAAATACCTGGAAAGGAATAGGTTGAAAATTAATATATTAGGGATTACGCTGGCAAGAGCTGGCTCAAAATCAATTAAAAATAAAAATATTACTCTAATTAATAGAAAACCACTTATTTATTATACAATTAAGGAAGCCAAAAAAAGTAAATTATTAACTAATTATGTTGTTTCTACAGATAGTATTAAAATTAAAAAAGTATGTGAAAAATATAAAGCTGAAGTACCCTTTTTAAGACCTAAAAAATATTCTACTGACAATGCTTCTTCTGCGAGTGCCTTGAAACAAGCGTTAATTAAATGTGAAAAAATATATAACAAAAAGTTTCATTATGTTGTTGAACTAATGTCGACAAATCCACTTAAGACTGTTTCAGATATAAATAACATTATAAAATTGATACTGAAAAATAAAGCAGATAGTGTGATTGCAGTTAACCAGTTACATGATCACCATCCAGCAAGAATTAAAAAAATTCAAAATGGAAAATTAGTAGATTTTGCAATAAAAGAAAAACTAGAGAGCAGGAGACAAGATTTAAAACCTAAGGCATTTATCCGATCTGGATCTATTTATGCTATGAGTAGAAATTTTGTTTTAAAAAATAAAAGATATGTCTCTAATGTAAGTGTGCCGTACATATTATCACCTAATAAGTCAATTAATATAGATAATAAATATGATTTAATGTTAGCTAAAATTAAAATAAATGAAAAATAAATTACTTATTATTACACCTGTAAAACATATTGAAAATTTTGAAAAAAAAATCAACAAGAACTTTAATTCAACTTACTTCCCTTTTATATCAAGAAAAAAATTAAAAAAAATAATAAACAAATTTGATTATTTATTTACAAACCCAAATATGTCAAAAGTTTTTATAGACAGGGAAATATTATTTAAAAGTAAGATAAAAGCAATATGCACAGCATCTACTGGAGTTAATCATATTGATATTAATTATTTAAAAAAAAATAAAATTAAATTAATATCATTAACTAAAGAGAAAAGTTTGATAAAAAAACTATCTTCCACAGCCGAGTTAGCTTTTGGTATGACACTAAATTCGGTAAGAAATATATATTTAAGCTCACAATCAGTTAAAAAAGGAAACTGGACTTATTTACCTTTCATAGGGAGAATGATGAAAAATCTGAATATTTGTACTATCGGATATGGAAGATTAGGAAAAATATACGCTAAGTACTGCTTAAATTTTGGAGCTAAAGTATTTACCTATGATCCTTATATTAAAATTAAAAATAAAAGAGTTAAAATCATAAAAAATTTACAGAAAGAACTGAACAGATTTGATGTAATATCTTTAAATATTCATGCTACAAAAACTAATATTAATTTTCTGAATAAAAATTTGTTAAATTGTCTGAAAAAAAATGTGATTATTATCAATACTTCTAGAGGTGAGGTAGTTAATGAGAGACATTTGTTATCCTTTTTAAAAAAAAATAGAGACGCACAATACTCTGCTGATGTAATAAGTGGTGAACAAAAAAATTATCAGGAAAACATAATGTTCAAAAAATTTAAAAAAAAAACTAATCAAATTCTATTAACACCTCATATTGGAGGAATGACTTCTGACGGACAAAAAATGGCATATAATCATGCATTGGATATGTTAATTAGTTTTGATAAACAGAATGTCTGACATTGCTATTATTGTCGGGCGTAAAATTTCATCAAATATCAATAGAGAATTAACTCTATCAAAACACTTAAAAGAACATAATTTTAAACCACATTATTTAATTCCAGGACCAAACATTTCTAAAATTTCTTTAAATGAGTTAGATATTAAAACATTTCAAAATGTCAATTTAACAAAATTTAATGATTTAAGCAGTTTTGAAAATTTATCAAAAAATTTCAATAATTTTTTAGTAGCATCCTGGAGAGATTATGACTCATTAGTATCAATAATTAAAAAGCAAAGAAGTAAAGTTACAGTTTACAGTGATGCAGGAGGAATAGACTTTTGGGATCTTGGATGCAAAAATTTGTTAATCAAATCTCAAGCAAATATAGATTTATTTTGTAATTCAAGAAGAAATTTACTTGTTAATTTATATAGAAAGAATTTTCTTAATTTTCAAATTACAGGAAGTCTTAGATATGAATATGTTGATCATCTTTCATTTCAGGACCTAAAAGGTAAAAATAAATTATTAGTTTTTTTTCCTAAATCAATTTCAAAATTAAGAAAAGCAATAAAAAGTTGGTTTCCATTTAAAAATGAAGATTGGTATCAAGATTATATTCATAAAGTAGAAAAAAATTATCTTTCTTTGGGTAAAAAAATTACTGATCTTGGTTTTAAATTTTTGGTTAAGTTGCATTATGCGTCAGAAGATAAATTTTTTAGTGATAATAGTGATTATGATAAAAAGTTTTGGGAGTCTAATGGTTTTCAGATATTCTCTGGAGATGAAAGAAATATTTATAGTCAATTAGATATAGGATTGGGATATGAGACCCATTCTGCTATTGATGTTAATTTTCATAATAAACCTTTTATTTATTTATTACCTGATATAAATATGAGACCTCAAGTAAGAGGTTTTTGTCTAGAAAATTTTTTTCCTAAAAATAAATTAAACTGCGTCGGTTTTAGCGAAAAATATAAAATAAAAAAAAATTTTCAAAATTATTTGTGGATCCCTTATTGGTATGGTTCAGTTACAAAATTAAATGATATAGATGGATGTATCGAAAATATACTAAGTACAGATTTTAATAAAGATTTGTGTAATGAGGTATCTAAGTACTACTGGGGAGAATTGTCTAGTTTAAAAGCTAGTGAGAACATTATAAATAATGTAATTCAAAACTAATATGAAGATAGGCATTATTACTTACAATAGGCATCATCATAAAACCTTTCAAATTATAAAGGGCTTATTAAAAAAGAAATACGAAATAACTCTTATAATTTCGAAGTATAAGCCTTATAAAAAAAGAAAAATACATCTCAAGCACAGACCAAATCAATTCAATGGAAAAAATATTAATCAATCGATCAAAGGATTAAATTTGAAATTAAGAAAATTAGAAGATGGTAATATTTATGATGATTTAGATTATGTTTTGGTAGGAGGTTCAGGAATTTTAAAAAAAAAATATATTAAAAAAAACTTTATAATTAATTGTCACCCTGGACTTATACCTCAAACTCGTGGTTTAGACTCAATTAAATGGGCACTTTACAACAATGAAATTGTAGGTAACACTTTACATTTCATAGACGAAAGAGTAGACGCAGGAAAACCAATTGCACATAAGGTAACTAAATTGTACAAGTCAGACAATTTATCAAATTTTTTTAAAAGACACTATAAAAATGAAATAAATTTATTAATAAATTTTGAAAAATACTTAAATAGTAAAAATAAAATAAAGCTTAACAAAAAAAAGGCACATATGAGAATGCCATATAAACTAGAAAAAGAATTAGCTACAAAATTTAAAAATTATAAACGAGACAAACTGGAAAATGCATAAAACATTATTAAAAAAAATAAATTCAAAGAACCTGTGTGTAGGAATATTTGGACTTGGCTATGTTGGTTTACCTTTAGCATTGAGATTTGCAGAAAAAAAATTTGAGGTTTATGGATATGATGTCAATGTTAATAAGATAAATAAAATAAAAAGGGGAAGATCCTACATATCTCAAATTCCAAATAGTAAAATAAAAAAATACATTAATAAAAACCTTAAAGTTTACAGTGATTTTAGGTTAATAGATCAATTAAATGTTCTTATATTTTGTTTACCAACCCCAATAAAAAAAAATAAATCTCCAGATTTGTCTTTTTTAGGTAAAACACTCAAACAAATAAAAAATAAATTAAAAAAAGGTCAAATATTTATTCACGAAAGTACGTCTTATCCAGGAACAACGGAGGAATATTTTGAAAAGATTTTTAATGAAAAAAAATTTGTTGTAGGAAAAGATTGTTTTTTAATATTCTCTCCAGAGAGAGAAGATCCAGGTAATAAAAAGTTTAATATTAAAAATATAACTAAGGTTGTATCAGGTAAAACAAATAATTGTTTAAGTGTTGGAGTGAAGTTGTATGAAAAAATTGTAAATAAGGTCTTCAAAGCAGAAGATTTAAAAACTGCAGAAATGTCAAAACTTATGGAAAACATATATAGGTCTGTAAACATAGCTTTAGCAAATGAAATGAAAATAATTGCAGAAAAAATGGATATAGATATTTGGAAAGTTATAGAGGCTGCAAAATCTAAACCATTTGGTTTTCAGCCATTTTACCCTGGGCCTGGTGTTGGAGGACATTGTATACCCGTAGATCCTTATATTCTAACATGGAAAGCTAAACAATTTAAAATGGATACCAGATTTATTAATTTGGCAGGAACAATTAATAATTCAATGCCAAATTTAATTGCTCAAAAGACATATAAGGTTATTAAAAAAATAAATAAAAATACAAAAAAAATAAAAGTTTTGATATTAGGAGTAGCATTTAAGCCTAACGTTGATGATTACAGAGAAGCACCTTCACAAAAAATAATTCAAATATTAATTGATAGATACAATTTTAATGTTTCTTATTGCGATCCATACGTTCCTATTTTAAATAAAACTAATCTAAACAGTCACAAAATGAAAAGTATTAAACTTAATTATAAATCTTTTAAAAATTATGACTGTGTTATCATTGTTACAAACCATAAGTTATTTGATTTTGATAAAGTTAAAAAATATGCAAAGTTAATTATTGATACGCGTGGAATATATAAAAACCAAAAATTAAAAAAAATAATATCAGCCTAAAAATGAAAAATTTTGTTTTAATAGGTGTTTCAGGTTATGTAGCAAAAAAACATCTTCTTGCAATTAAAAATTCAAATAATAATTTAATTGCTGCTTATGATGTAAATAAAAATTTAAGTATTTTAAAAGATTTGTTTCCCAGATGTAAATTTATTAATAAAATTAAGTCATTAAAAAAATTTATTTTAGAGTCAAAAAAAAAAATTAATTATCTTACAGTTTGTTCACCAAATCATCTTCATTATAAACATATTAAGTTTGGAATTGAAATGGGGTTAAATGTAATATGTGAAAAACCAATAGTACTTAATTTAATTCAGTTTAACAAGTTAATGAAACTTACAAAGATAAAAAATAATAAGATTAATTCTATTTTACAATTAAGACATCATCCTTCACTAATAAAATTAAAACAAAAAGTTAATCAAACAAATAAAATTCATAAGGTTGATTTATTATATTATACTGAAAGAGACCAAAAATATTTTAAAACTTGGAAAGGAAATAACAAAAAGTCAGGTGGTATAATGCTTAATGTGGGAGTACATTTTTTTGATTTACTAATGTGGATTTTTGGAGGGGTAGAAAACTCAAAAATTTTTTTATTAAATCAGCAGAACGCTAAAGGGTTATTAAAACTTAAAAAAGCTGAAATTACATGGAATTTATCAGTTAAAAGTATAAAAAATAAAAATAATAAAAATTTAAATGTATTCAGATCTATCAAGATAGATGGAAAAGAAATAAAGTTCTCTAAAACTTTTGATGATCTTCATTTACTAAATTACAAATATATTTTAAATTCTGAGAAATCAAATTTAGAGGAAGCTTTTAAGTCTATTCAATTAATTAATGAACTAAAGAAAAAATACAATGCAATTTAATAAAATTAATAAATTTCCAAAACAAATAGATAATGAAATAAAACGAAATATTTCTAAAGTTATAAAACATAATAGGTTTATAATGGGTCCAGAGGTTCAGGAACTAGAAACTAAATTGAAAGGTTTAATTGGAGCAGAATTTTGTTTAGGTGTTTCATCAGGGACAGATGCATTACTTATCTCTTTAATGGCACTTGGAGTAAAAAGGGGAGATGAAATAATTGTACCTTCATTCTCATGGATATCTACAGCATCTGTAATCAAATTATTAGACGCAAAACCTATTTTCATAGATATAGAAAATGAAACCTGCAACATAGATATAAAAAAATTATCAAAGGCTATTACAAAGAAAACAAAGGGTATTATATTTACTTCGCTGTTCGGAAATGTTCCAGATGTAGATAAAATCAATAAAATTGCAAAAAATCATAAATTATTTGTAATCGAGGATGGAGCTCAAAGCTTTGGTGCAAAATATAAATCAGAATACAGTTGTAATTTAACAACTGTTGGATGCACTTCATTTTTTCCATCAAAGCCTTTAGGAGCTTATGGAGATGCAGGTGCGATATTTACAAATAATAGAAATTTATTCAAAAAAATGAGAGCAATAAGAATACATGGACAAGTAAAGAGACATAAACATGATTTACTTGGTTTAAATGGTCGAATAGATACAATTCAATGTGCAGTACTGCTAGCTAAAATTAAATATTTTAAAAAAGAGTTAAATTTAAGAAAAAAAAAATATAATTATTATAAGACCTTTTTTTTAAAAAATAAGTTTAAAAATCTATCAATAGTAGAATATGAAAAATTTGGAAAAAGCGCCTTTGCTCAATTTTGTTTATTAACTACAAAGAGGAACT
>MDSV01056684.1_pt1 | contig 16294 bp, 26 predicted proteins | sample 810851 | NCBI WGS metagenome assembly MDSV01 (sample SAMN05326640, study PRJNA326480) | marine metagenome | isolation source: seawater | place: Atlantic Ocean: North East | collected 2012 | reverse complement strand
TGTCGCGTCATTAGACACCCAGAAACAGACCATGTTGAAGAACGCTGCGTCTAAAGCTGGTATGACTGACCTGGCTACGCAGATTGAAAGCGGTGCAATTGCTGTGGAAGCATCACAACTTCCGACTCTCGCAGCCCAGGTCTTACCGGGCATCGTGAAGAGCGTGTCGCTTGACTCGGGTACTCTTACAGTCGAAACTCTTGGGGCTTTCACAGCGATGGTTTACAGTGTGGACGGCGGGGTTTCGTGGAGTGATATTACACCCACCGCCAGTGGGAATTCACATACAGTGACCCTTACTGGAAGTGACCCCAGTAGCATCCGAATCAGACTTTTTAATATGGGTGGAAGCAAAATAGCACAGATGATTGCTACGATAATACCGGCAATTCTATCGCTACCGGTATTACATTGGAAGTTGGAAGGTGATTTGACAGACACAACCGGACAATATGATTTATATCAACTTGGATTTTTAAAGGGACCTGATAATACAAGTCAGAAAATTTCACCAAGTAATCCTATTCCTGCAAGTCATTGGCTGCCTGTGGGTCAGAACGGTAGAACTGCACTTAAAGCGTCATTTAGAAGTCAAAGTAATTATGGCGGATCTTATATGAGTGCTACGAGATTTCCAATTGCATGGTCTGGAGATGGTTTGACATATAGTTTCAACTTTAGTATATGCACACCTGGGCACAGATCACTTCCTTCAATTAATTGGGGTAATCGAGGAGCTGCAAATTCATATTCGGAAGTTTCACACGACGGTAAAGTTTTTTATAATGCACCAGCTTCTGATTGGCCTACAGCTCACTGTGCAAACACTCAACATATGAATAACAATGGTGATAATGCAGCAATGGAGGATGTCGTGGACAGCTTTGCTGCAGATGGTACATGGCACCAGTGTACTGTCGTCACGTCATTTACTACATCAAATGCTACTTCTAAGTTTTATATTGATGGGGTGTATACACACGAAAAAAGTGTAAATGCAGGTAACGCTAATGCAGGTACCCCTGGCCAAACTAATGATTATCTTTATTTTGAAATGGCATTGGGATATGAGGGATATTCACTATCGTACGCTCAGGACATGCGTATTTTCAATATACCTCTTACTGAGCAACAAGTGGTAGATCTACACACCGCTTCAATTGCTTAAGTCTATCAGAACACGTGCTGCAGAAGCTCTCGATATTTTTTTTTAAGCACTTTATTTTACTTCAAATTTTAATTTTTGAAGCTGTCTTATATAATAATCAGCTGCGTCCTTCTCTATTGCTTGTTCTGCGGCATAAGAAAGAATTTCTTGAACTTTGGAATGAAATACGTCTTTTTCATTCATTAAATTTTCTTGATATAATTCATCTGTAATCGACACTACACTAAAGTTTCTTTTATTAATAGCAATTAGATGTCTTGTGTTTCTTTTTTCCGCTTCATCCAATAAACGAATAATATGGTTTGAATTTGGAAATTTAAACACAAGACAATCGTCAACAACGAATAAGACCTCGTGTCCAACTTTGTATTTATCAAGGTTGAAATGTTTAGCATTTTCTTCCGTTAAAACATCGACGAAAATTTGTGAGTTGTTATGTAAATCGATTAGTGCGTTTATAAGTTTTTCATTTACATTGTTCATTTCAATCCAATTTAGATGTTTTTTTATGTATATATTTCAATAGTTGGACGAAATCGTGGTTGTATTCCTCTTTTTGCTATGCCACCATTTGCATCATTTTGTATTATATAATCCGATCTAGGGAAGGTTTGTCGAAACGATCGCGACGCGCAGTCAGTGAATGCTTCGTACGGATATATGTCATGATCATCTTTTGACTTTCGTGTGAATTCCATTGAAAAGTGGATAGGAGCATAATGAAAAGCTCTATCAGCTGTTCTTAGATATTTTAATTCTGATACATCTGTCAATATTTTTGTATCCATTTAAGCTATAGACGAGATATTTTTTACGACACACTTTCACAAACACTGAGGTATAGAGGTATCAATTTAAATTAAACGTATATGATTCATCAGAAATAATTGATATAGAGGTTGAGTCCTTTTCACTATCTGGGCATTCGTCACCGCGTAACGCTTTGTATACAAAATAATTAAGTATAGTTTTTCTCAAATCTGTATCAAAATTTCCTTGATCTATCACTTTTTGTATTGAAATAATTCGATCTATTTTGAAGTCGACTTCTTCAAGTAAAGTGTCGCGCTTTCTTTTAAGTGTCTTTAGCGGGCATTGTTCACTTCTATTTTTAATTATAGCAAGTTCCTCTGCGCCATGCCCACCCAAGTAGTCATTAATTACATGTGCGTTTGCATTTAATTTTGTCATATATTCTTGTTTCATATACGATAACGCTAATAGATACTGTTTACAAGGTAAACCCACCAATGCTTCGTTCCCCAGGTCACAACCACCGTTTACCTTAAAAACGTGCAAACACACTTTATCAGTTCTTATACCTATGTTTTCCAATAATTCTTGTTGGACATTTTTCACAGCTTTGTCATATTTGTCAACATTGAGAAGAAAAGAAATACCATCAATGAGGCAAGCGTACTCTTTTGTTTTCACATCTTTCCGAATATAACAACCAATATTGTAAACAGTGATAGCATCACCTTGATATTTGTGTACACCCTTTGTAGACATGTTTATTATTATCGTTTAGATTTTTTTTTGTCTTATATATCTCTCTGATTAAAAGTCAAGGATCTAAGATGAATAGCGATGCGTCGAGATGGCTACCGCAAGTTGTTCCTATCGTTCCACCTCCGATTTATTGCAAGAAAAGAAAACTAGCGGAATTTACAAGTGCAATGTTTACAGCAAAGAGAGAATTTACAGAAAATACCAAAAATAAAATTTTGGAACAGCAAGCAATTGCCTTTCATGAATACGAGAACGAAGTACAAGCACTGCAGCGGAAACTAATTGATGCAACTGAAAAGCACAGACAGCAAGTTCAACAAAATTATAATATTAATATTCAGTTGTCGCAAAGACAAGCAATTATAGCTAAAAAACAAAGTGAATTAAATGAAGCACGTTCTGAAATATTATCATTGACAGATCAACTTGATGTATTGTCTATAAGGGTATTTGAAGCTGATCAGGCAAAAGAAGAAAAGGAAACGTATTACAGGGAAATGATAAACAATTTACAAAAAACAGCTGCTAATGCGGAGGAAGCTTCTTTGTTTATGCGTTTCTTGCACCAGTCCTTGATAGAATATCAAAATGGGTGCAAAGTAGAAGAACTTGTACATAAAACTAATAAGCTTTGTAGCATTTGTTTATCTGAACCTGCAAATATTATGGCAAAACCATGTCACCATTTAGAATGGTGTAGAGGATGTGCAATAGATTTTTTTAGTATACGCGAAAATTGTTTTGAAACTATAAAAACAGAAACAGTTGAAGATTATATGAAATCATGTCCGCGATGCAAAACGGATATCGTGTCAATAGATTTTGTATATCTTTAATTCATTGATAGACTCGATTATTTTAAATCTTATGCATCTTAAAATGATACAATTTAATATTTTAAATTTATTGTTGATATCTTTGTTTGCCAGTAGAGTGAAAAATAATATTAAACTAAGAAGAAAGTTTCAATTAAGATATTCCTCATTTTCTTTATTTTATGCATTATTTCTAATGTATGTTTTTAATAAAACGAATCCACTACCCATCGGTACTATCGGTGGTTTCAAAGAGATTATAATTCATCGATTAATTCCTTTAATGTACGTATTACGTTCTTTTTATTTTGCAACAGAACACGAAGAAGTGATTCCATTCGGTTCATTCTTTTTTAAGAATTCATATTTGTCAATTTTCTCATTTATTGGTTTCCTAATATATACCCCACAATACAGTTGGATACCATTACTGGACTTGATTTATAGTATTTATAAGTACGGTTTACCGTCAACGTCTTCAACTAATTGGGGTGAACCACCATTGACAGGGGGTGCTGATTGGTTTTGAAGTTCAGCTCTAGGAGGCTGTTGTGTATTATGTTGTTGTTGCCGTGGTGGTGCTTCTCTTGGTCCATTTGATTTGTTTATCATGTTATATACTTGTAATAAATTCTCTCTTAACTTTTCGTTTTCATTTTTACATTTCTGTAATTCAATATCAGATGTATTGATCGACACAACCTTGTTCGCTGCATAAATTTTTCGTGTAGTAATCCACATGATTCCCATAAAAAGTAACGACACGATCCAAGTTGTTTTATCCATTGAAAAGTAGGATTGTGAAATCAATGAAAATATAGTAGTTATAATCAAAGGAGACCACGGAAGAACAAGTTTGACGTAATTCATTTTGAAAGAGCAACGAAAAAAAAATTATATTTTTTTAAAAAGTCTTATTGTACTTAACGATATTAATATAATAATAAAAAGGGTAAGTAATTTGTATCCCATTTTAATTCTTTCAGTGTATTCAATGTTAAGCTTATCAGGTAAAGGGGGTTGGTCATAATCTTCGCTTTCACTTTCATCGTCACCGTCGCTTATGATTAAACTAGAAACAAACCCAGCTCTGTAAGCGTTTTCCTTTTGTAAAAATGACCTTTGTTCGAGTGCTTCTATTGTCTGAAAATATGCTGAGTGTATCACAGTCTGTAAATCTGTCTTTGTAGGAATTTTTTTATATGCTGAAATGTTACCTGCCATTATTAAAACTATAATTTCTTTGTACTTTTCGTAATACCAAGTTTCCTTTTCAGCCTTCATTGAGGCGTATAAACCTTCGACATAATCGTACACATTCTTAATATTATCTTCATTGTTATAATATTCATTTTTAGATTGCACTAGAAACGCCATCGTATTTTCCAATTCGTCGTCTGTCCAACACTGCATCGGAAGGTTTTCTATTACACATCCATCGACTAACGTTTTCCCACGAAATTTCTTACCCGTAAACAGTAAAGGTATATTTACACTTATCGATAATGCCTCAGATATAGAAGTATCCTTCGTTGTCTCATGAGAGAAATAAAAAGGAGTTTTACTATTTAAACACGCTGCTGAAATTATAAGTTTTATATTCGTCATATTGTACAATTCCAAGAATGTAAGATCCTTGTCTGAATTTGTTGCGTTCATTATAACCTCACTGAAATAGTTACGCAATTCATCTGTATTATAAATTCCGTAGTCTTCTGTTATATTTTTAGCATTGCTTAGAATATTATACCAAGACAAGCTTCTGTATTTTTCAAAATGTTTCATTACACCCACGGCGCACGACTTTATGTAATTGAAATCTGCTTTGCACGCAATTAGTGCTGCTACTAGTGCACCCGCTGAACTACCCGCGACACATTGAATTTTATTCAAAATATTGTTTTGGTATAGTGCCTTTACGCATCCTACGAAGGCAGCACCCTTGAAACCACCACCACTGAAACTTATATTAAGTAAATCCTTGTTTTTGTTTTCTTCTGTAATTTCAGTACAATTTGGAGTATCTAGTAAATCATCAAAAGATGTATTGTCTTCAGATAGGTCTGAAAACATTTCCATTTGATCTGTATTAGATTTGTTTTCGTATTTTTTTTTAATCACGACCACGGTTCCTTAAATGCTTTATTAGCAATTTCATAAACAGCTTTGTCTGAATATCTAGAATATCCAGCGTAAATTAAAATACCATCATATATACCTTTAACAAATAATAATACAGCAGCAATATAGAATAATGCGAAAGCTAATAACGTTTGTGTATTTTCAACTTCTAATTGCGGTTGACTGAAATCCTTTTCTTTACTGAATATATATCTTGTGTTCGTTATATTTGGAGTTTGCAAGTTACCACTTCTGTTTAAAAATGTACTCCCAAGTGCAATTCCACCCATACCAATTAACGCTAGTCCAAATACAGGTGGAAAGAAGTTCATTTTTTCGTCAACATAGAAAATAATAAAGAGTGACTTCGCAGTTCAAGCCCAACTTCGTTCATTTCAGAGGCGCGCAGGGGATGTCATAATACAAAATCATATATTGCAAAAAATGAATTCATTTAAGTCTATTAAAGACATAACCAGTATTTTTCCCTTTTTCTCTGGTTGGATTTCATTGCTCATGTTCGACCAAGGTACAAAAATAAAAAAAGCAGCAGAAAATGATTTACTTACAAAATTGACTATTATGGCTCTTCTTACTCTTGCATACGTCAATAATATATTTGTAGCTGTATGGATTTATTTAACGTATTTTATTATTAGAATTGCATTCTGGGATGTCTTAGAACGGATTTCAACGTTATAATCACATGGAATAATCCTTTTTTTTTCTTGTATATCTTATACCTATATAGAGTATAGGAAGAACCTATGCCTTACGACTACAACTACGTTGGGAAGTTGTATTTTGCCTTTGCTGAACTCCTTTTTGAGAAAGTTTTGTATCAAGTTCTTTTACTTTCCGAGAAAGTTGCTCAATGCTATTTGTTGCATACTCTCGGAATCTTCGCAACTCAGCAAACTCAGCAGGAATGCCTCCTATGATCTCTTGATTTCGTGCATTTACCTGATTACTGTGTTGTTCAAATTGCTCTTGAAATTGTTCACTTAGTGCAACTAACTGGTTACCTCTTTCTTCTGAAATCCTTTGAATTGCGGAATTTAGGTTATTTGTTATGCCTGTTTTCAACCTTTCAAATGCACTATTCAAAGAGGAAAGTTCTATCATTTGTTCTTCCAGCGTGGATATCCTGTCGACAAAATGCTCACCTGTAGCTATCAAGATGTTGTTACCGTCCTCGAGTTCGTTTATTCGCAAGGAATGATTGTCAACTGTCGCTCGTAGTGCTTCCATTGTACGTACCATTGTTTAATGTAATGAATAAAAAAAAAAGATATAAACGGTGTGGTATCTATTTTTTCCTTTTCATTGGTGTTTTATGGAATGATTTCTTAGGAGTACACTTCTTTTGTATTCCGAACCTATAATATAATTGCGGAAGAGGGATGTGTCTATGTTGATGACAAATTATTTTTACAGCATTGCATAGCATTAAAGAAGACTTACTACCTTTATCACTTTTAAGTACACCTAGAGCTTTACTGAGCCACGGATAGAAATTTGATTGCCACGTTTTATGCTTTTTGTGTGTGTACATAATTCGATCAGATAACAAAATGTATCCTTTATCCCGAAACGCTTGTTGTATTATCAGAATTACTTTCTTCATTTCGTATTTATCATTGCATGACTTTATTGATTTAATAAAATCTTTTATATCAGTTGAAAAGGTAACACATCCTTTCTGAATTGATGTGTTCATTTTCATGTTCTTCGATATTTAATTAAATTTGTTTTTAGGCTCAAAAAAAATCTGCGCTCGTGCAAATATGTCTGAAATCAAGGTGATTCACATTTCGAAAATTCAAAGCAATTATTTCGCGGTTTCTGCTCCGAAAAGGAATCAACTGGGAGGGTTGCGCGTCGACGTAGATTACAAGGACCCTGCTATGAACGGATGTATTTATCTCATTCAAACCCCGAAATTGCGTCTTCCGTTCGGAATGAATGTCAGGGAACACGAAAACCGTGCTAATAGCTATTCTTTGGCACTGTCATTCGATAATTTTAAGAATAATAGTCCTGTTGAAATCGAATTTGTTCGTGGAATACAATTGATAGATGAGCGAATTAAGAAATTGGCATGTGAAAACAGTAAGGAATGGTTCAAAAAGACGATGAAGCAAGATGTAATTGACGAATTATTTCGACCTAGTATCAAATATTCAGATGAATGGCCTCCTTTGTTCACAGCCAAGTTACCCTACTATAACGAAAAATTTACTTGTGATTTTTACGATCAAAATCGAACAAAGTGTACCGGTACTTCAACCGTCTTGAACAGTGTATCGACAAATTGTAATGCGATTGCCTTAATACAGCTAAATTCATTGTGGTTTGTCGACAAACAATTCGGCTGTACGTGGTCAATAAAACAATGTCAAATTTTTCCATCTCCTTCGCATGAAATGCGAAACAGCTTCTTGATTAACAATGAAGAAGATGACGATTGTGCAGAGGATTAATTTGTCATAATTTGTTATAATTATTTGTACAGTGAGACATAAGTTTTGTTTTTTTCTTTGGTGTATAGAAATGGACGACACTTCTCCTTCTTCAAGTAATACTACGCAAAGTACACTCTCCGATTATTCGACAGATGATGACGTCATTTATTTGAATATAGAATCTCTTATTACAGATACAAATTTCACATATAATTACACAGACCTATCAATTCCGTTTGTTTCATTTCCTACAATTTCATCAGATGTCATCGGCACTTATTGATGTTCCTTTCTCCCAAGCATTGTCATCAAGGAACGCTTTGGTATGTGTGCTGGTACAAAACGTCTCTTCAGTGTAAATTGTTCCTTTTCCTTTTCCCTATCGTCTGACGATCGTTTATAATATTCAAAATTATCGTTATTTAAATAGACATCATATACGTGATGAGTGAATATTCCTGTAATCATATTACATATCCAATTACGATTGGAACTAAATTCAGAACGAAATTCTTCGATTGTCAATGGACCACCGTATGTGTCAATTAAAAAAATCGATGGAGCTCGTTCTATTTTTGTATGCCTTCCGTATACTTTGCGGCCACATAAAGCAAGAAGTTCAAGCTGCTTATCGCGTTTATTGTTACTCTCTTTGTCAATGTAAGCTCTTGTACATTCAAGAGAACAAAATTTCCCCCAGAACTTGAAGGTCGATGTCTCGAAATTATATGATATTGGCATCCCAAAGGAAGGTCCATCGAATTTATGATGATCATATAGACATGGCGTTTTATCTGTAAAATTTGATTCGTGACTTCTTAAATATTTCGAAGATTCTGCCTCTGTTTGATTAAGGCAGTACAAGTTTGAATTATTGTAATAGTTTATCAGATTGTTATCTATATAACACTTTGTAAGGTAAAACGTTGTCTTATCACACAATTCTTCACTTTTTAAAAGTTTGCATGTGTTCGCATTCTTTGTTGTATTACGTCTCTTCATGCGCGTCTAAGGCGGAGTCGTCTGAGCCTAAGCGTCGATCTTCATACGTATCACTATTGTTAAGTAAAATCTCAAGCATACTAGGTCTACCTGGTGACGATTCTTTGTTGCTTGAAATTGGAACAGGGAGGTTCACTAATAATTGGACTAATTCTTTTTCCTTGAGTACATCTTTTAGTGTGTCTTCAATTGTCATTTTACATATTATATATATTTTTTTTACATCTTTTTAAAATACTTTAACGTCTACTGCGACTACGGCGGCGGCTGTGGGAACGGCGGCGACGTGAGCGTGATCTGCGGCTGCGGGACCGACGGCGACGTGAGCGGGATCGCCTCTGTTCCGACTTCTTAGTCTCCTTTTTACCGCCACCGAACCACCTTTTCCACATTCCTTCTTCCTCTGGCACGGTCGGATCTACTTTGTCCTTCATAAATTTGGGCAACTTGTCAAACTTAGACACATATTTACTGGGATCAGCAAGCATTGCTGGGTCCAACTTACCAGCTTTTACCCGTTCCGCAAGAAACGCATCTTTATACCCCTTTGTCAGTTTAGGAACCGTTTTAAGATCTGTATACCCCTTTTTTATGCTCATGTCCCTTGGCATTCTGCCTGTTAGATGCAATAATCGACCCCGCGCGGAAGTCGGAACTACCCCCTGCAGTCTCACATCCCCATATCTCAAGGCTCTATTTTTTAAACGAGAGGCCTCCCACAAAGCTTCACCCTTTCCAATCCCTTCAACAGCTCCATGCCATCGTCCTCTTTGTTTCTTTTGTGCATCAGTTGCCTCTTTTATAGCGTTATTGACTTCTACCGCTTCCTTCTTAGTAATCTTTGTACCCTGGTCCAATCCATGTTCTGCGCTTCTATATCTTCTCATTAGTTTTTTGTATATCTTGCGCCCTCCGTAAGCTGCGGCAGCCGTCGCGCCAGCTGCGACAAGCCCCTTGAATGCATTCGCTGCTGTAACCATACTTTTCCCACCCCCGCTTGAACTTCTCGACCTAGACCCTTTAGGTGACCCAGACCTAGAGCGACTTCTTTTTCTCGCCATTTACTATATAAATTCGAAAAAAAAAATTAACACGTGTTGTAGTTTGAATGGTTCAAGTGAAATGGAAATAACTGGAGAGAAGGGGTTTGTATTTGAAACGGTACAAAGTATACCGTTTAGAACGATGACGGAATCGTTAAAGGAAGTACTAGTGGATGCTACTTTTAAATTCACTCCAAATGGCGTTGAATTAGTGTCAATGGATAATACAAAATGTATAATTGTACAATTATTGTTATTTGGGAAATCAATCGAAAGATATATTTGCGACGGAGAGTATAAGATTGGATTAAATTTGAATACGTTCTTTAAAGTTATAAAAACAATTACTACCGCTGATTCAATTATGTTTACATATTACGAAAAGCAACCATATTCATTACACATATCAATAAATAGTATCGAAAAACGCAGCAAAAATAAATATACAATGCAATTGCTGGATATCGATGAGAAAGAGGAATTGATTTTTCAAATCGACTCGTTTGATACAGTTTTACAAATGCAATCTTATTATTTCCAAAAAACCTGTAAGGACTTATTAAATACAGGTGGAACACACGTGGAAATATCCACTACAAAAGATTGTATTTCATTTAAGAGTAACGATACTCTTTTACAATCCGAATTATCACTATACGAAACGACAGAAGGTTTACGCTTTAAAAAACAAAATAAAGAAAACGAAGGCCATGTTTCTTATGGAACGTTTACCTTAAAACATTTGATTACCTTCACGAAATGCACTACTTTATGTCCTGTCGTGACATTGTATCTAATGCACGGCTATCCTCTGGTCCTACAGTACGCTGTGGCAAATTTAGGATTGATAAGATACTGTGTCGCTAGCCTAGACACTGAAATCGTTTAATTATTTTTTAAAAAAATCTAATCCACACTGAAATGAGTGAAAGTGACGATGAGGATGTACAAGTTGTAGCAATTGGCGGTAATTTTACACAGGCCGTGCTCTTCCTAATTCTATTAGTTCCTTCGTACACAAGAAATATTCTACAGATATATACAAAAACTCTTTTGAGATATTCAAACGATAAACCTCTATATTTTTTGGCTATAGAGGAAACGAATCAAGATTCCTATTCAATTTCAGACAAATTCAATTATTTTTTAGCTGAAAGTAAATATTTAGTATATGAAAACATCACCAATATTGAAATCCGATTTCTGATTGGTTTCGGTATTGCTATGTCAATATTTGCAAATTATTTCATATATAAAGAATAATTAAACTTTATTGTTATCAAATGTCATTTTCAAACTTCTTTCCTTTGCTTCAAATTCAGCTGCTATAGCTTCTAAATTTGCTAAACCTCCCCATTCATCAAACACTCTATTTCTTGTCCTTTTTCTTTTACGTTGTTCGTCTGGAAATTGTTCCATTTTTTCCTCCGCTTTTTTTTTCCGTTTCATATGATGTCCTATGACGTAATCTAATGCGAATTTACCTGCGGGCCAGCCATTCCACAATAACGATTCCGGTTTTATATAGAGACTGGCCTTCCTAATCTGATTGAAGCATTTCCTTTCGTCACCGACACTTAACGACGGTATAGAGGATTGTATTTTTTTTTTATTCTTAATTAATTCATCTAAATTACTACTTGTCATTTAAATTGTATTAGATTTTTATATTTAACAAAAATATATAATAAGAAAAGTAATATTATGAATATTGTTACGTATGTTTTCGTGATTGTCGAAGTATGATGCGGTGTTTCGAAAAACACACGTTGTGTATATTCAAACCTTTCGACATGGAACCCTAAATTTCGCAAAGCCCCAATCCATTTTTGTCTGAATTCTTCTGTCGATCTGTTTAATATTTGTAGTTTATTAAAGGCTTTGTCAATTTTATATTTCATGGTGAAAAGGTTTAAAATATTCGTAAATGGATTAGAACATTTATATCTTAATACATAAATAAATTTAGGTGTGAAAATAAGATGAGATCCCAATTCCTTATATGTACAAGTTGCAGAAAAAATATATTTCATATCTGTAGGACTAGGGTGGTCTGGATATAAATTTGAATAGTCACTAGGGTGAGTATGATAATTTAAAATGCAGGATTGTTTACACGGTTTCATAATTTGTCCTGGTCGATCTGTAATTTCAACGATTTTTCCGTGTTCGTCTACTTTAATCTGTCCATTTGATTCATATGATTTTTTCTGTAAACTTCGAAATCTTTCTAAATGTGTTTTGTTTATGACGATATGTATCATTGATTTCTAAATTGATCATATAAAAATATACAACTCACGCCACAGCTTCTTTTCTCACGTCCCCCGAACCCTTCCTGAACCACTACAAGAAATTCGCCAGTGTGGCTGTTTTAAAATCAAAGAGGAGGTAAAATGTTATCACAGTGCCTAAGCACGACTTTCAAAATTATTCACGATGCATACGAGTTTCAGAACGGCGACGTACATCGTGAAAGTAACGATCACGTACGTTATGTACCATCTGATGTAAGAATTGTTATTGAGGGGGACGAATTAAAACGAGTAATTCACGAAAGTGATATTCGTAGGGCTATAATAGTGAATGATGAGATTAAAACTGAAAATATTCCAAAATTACACAAACAATTGACAGATCATACTAATATGAATTTGAAAATCTTATGCAACGAAGACAGATCAATTAAAGTGTGTAAAAATATATAATTTATTTTTTTTATTTTTGTATTGTATATAAATGTTACCTTACTTATATTATTTATCTTTTTTCGTACTTTATATCTATAAATATCGCACTCGTTCTGTAAAACTCTTTAAACAAGAGGATAAAAAAGATATGAATTTCGAAATTGTACACAATTGGTATGTGAATGATAATATTACATTACATAATATGTCTATTTGTAAAGCAAAAAATATATACCTAAAGTTACCTATCTTGATTTAAAGATTTAGTACCACCCTGGAGGAGGTCTACGAGGATATCGATAGTCTTCGTAATTCCACCAAACTGCAAAAGAACCTGCCATAATAACTATAAATAGAAAAGTCATCGCGTATGTATATTGGCATTCGCTTTGTCCATCTGCAATACAATATATATCCGCCGCAATCAGTTTTATAAAATTGATAAATTTTGCCAAAAGTTTGCCGATAAGGGCACCACTTTCTACAACATCTTTACCTGCACCTGTAAATGTGTTTGCGACTTCTTCAGCATTTTCTTTAATTTCTTCAGTTTTTTCTCCTGACATTTTTTAAGTATAAATATTTTTTTTAATTTGAATAGAGGTCGTCAAACAATTAAAATGCTTACGACTCTTCCACTTTCATAATATTTCCATTTATGGATTTTGAAGCATTGCTAAAATCTCAGCATTGCTAAGATTTTCGACACAATTGTCGAGATCATAATCGCACTGGTCTCCACAATCATTTGAAAGTCCGACTCGATATAGCGCATCATCACGTAAACATGCCTTATAACAATCGTTATGCACTTCATCGCATGGGTTGTTATATACAGGAACGTCACCACCAGTCGCCGCGGGAGAATATTCAGGAACATCACCATCAGTCGCCGCGGGAGGATATTCGTCATCGTCGTCATCGTCGTCATCGTCGTCATCGTCGTCATCGTCGTCATCGTCGTCATCGTCGGCGTCGGCATTGTAGGTGTTTTCTAGGATTGTACACTTGGTTATACAGTCTTCTTCTTCGCATGTTTTATTCGATTGTGTATAATGTCTTCGAATGCAAGCATCAAATGTATCTTCTGATTCTTTATTTTTATGACACAAATCCTTGCATTCTACGTCCGAATATTCGTTAGTTGAATCCTCTCTACAATTTTTATAACACACTTTATTATATACAGTCTTATCTTCACCAGTACCATAATTAACGTAAAGAGGATTGTATGCGTACTCTGTTTCACAGTATTCACTCAGTCCCAATGAACACAACAAACTTCCCATTTATCTACGTACATAGAAAAAAACATAAACTGATATATGTTACCTGCCAGTCAAGATTGATGACCGTTTCTTCTATTCTACCAATATGTATAAGCAATGATTTTTTGGACGGATCTGACATTTATGCAATATTCTGTACAGCAAAACAAACATTTCAATATATTCCGAACGTTTATATAAAACAAATTATACACAAAATATTTTATATGATTAATATTCAACCAATTCCTACCGAATATGATATTATAAACTTCTTTAATTTAATATATCTACCTATAATCGTCGAAAAACTTGATTTAAAAGTTGATCATACCTTCCTTGTGAGTTGGTTCTATATGCGACTTGTCCTACTATCGTCTTATATTCTACACAATCGTAAAATCTGCTATTACTGTAAAAATAGTTCAAATGAGAAAACTAAATTTTTAGATAAAAATGTACTCTTATACTTTGAACATTCATGGTCTAAGGTCTTAACAGATGAATTTGATGACGTACACAGTATAACATCCTTTTTATATGTTAATGAAGGAAAAACGTACACTTATGATATTGATTATTCCAATGCATTTACAATTTGTCGACATTGTAAATGTAAATATGATTTTACATCTACACTTAGCTATTGTAAAAAAAAAGGATTGAATTATATAAGTTGTCTATCTAAACTCCCCAAGAGTATTAATCCAAATTGGATGGTACGGAATTCGAAGGGACGCATTTTTATTCCTTTATCGATACTAAAGCGTATAAAAAGAATTAAAAAAAATGAATACCAGATGTTGTCATAAGGCTCAAGATTTCACATTCGCAGAAGGAAATCATGCATCATGCTATGTGTGATTCTCACGCTGATGCTGAAATGGAAGATGAGACAAGTCTCATTTTGAAACCGATTCCACCACCTCGACCTCCGTTGATTCGTTCGGACACTCTGCAATCATACGTACGCTACTTTTTAGAATGTTCTTTTATTGTTATAGATTCGAAATGGACGTGATCAAATATATTAAGAAATAATTAGAGCATTTCTATTCCTGTGCGTTTTTCAGATTCGATTTTCAAGTTATTTTAATCCTCCCCCCCTCCACCGCAGGCTTTGGATGTTGAAGAAGACGAGCTTATGCAATTCGAAGATATTGAAACAGAGAGTAATACAGCACTTGGTGATAATTCATCTTCATATTGCAATTCAGATGTCAAAAGCGAAGCAACTAAGTCTGAAGACGATGGCGCGTTAGATAAAGTTGAAGCTAAATTTGATAAGGTTGAAAATTATGAAGATAAAAATATTGAAGTAGATACTAAGAGTCCAACAAACGCAGAAGTGATATCTGACGCCGAGGATGATACTTGGAAGGTTGTTTCATACAAAAATAATAAAGGCAAGAATGAAAGTACCAATTCTGTCCCAAAAATGAAGAAAGTCTCAATTCTCGATAAATTATGCAATGAAATCAGCATTCAGAAAGTTACAAACGTTGATCCAATAAAGGCAAATAGAGCATTGCAGTATTTACAGATGAAATGGGATAATTGGGTCTTTGCAAAGGTTATGCACATCAAGGCCCAGGGTCAACCACACATTGTATACGTTAATAAAAAAGAAAATAGCGAAACTTACTTGAAAAATATGACAGATTACGAAGCAATGTGTAAGAAAGATAAAGAAGAAACAGGAGAAGATAATATGAGGAAAAGTACAAAAATTTATTGGGAACGCGGTTTTTATGGATGGGCACGATTATTCAATGGAGATATTGTATATATTCACCATACCAATTATGCACAACCTGATTTTGGTATAGGATGGGGCGACAATCGATCCGCTTGCCTCAAAGCTCAATTTATGATGTCTATGAAAGGTTGCGTGAAAACCCCAAAAGTCGGAGATTATATATGTTTGATTGCTGGTCATTCCACGAAAGTACCCGGAAAACTTGAAGGAGCACCGTGGTTCGTCTGTTCCTATACTCTTTATAGAACAATTAACATTGTAAAATATGGGAAAAATATGTCCATGTTTAGAGGTGAAAGGAAAGAAGCGAGATTGATAGCATCGATGATAACAAACGGTAATGAGCTTGTTCGTGGGGATGATTGTAATAAAATTATGACACCAATAAATTGTGAAGATATAGCTCTTCGGGAACACTACGTGTATGCTACTATTGTGATGGTTTGTGTAT
>MDSV01233275.1_pt1 | contig 16296 bp, 15 predicted proteins | sample 810851 | NCBI WGS metagenome assembly MDSV01 (sample SAMN05326640, study PRJNA326480) | marine metagenome | isolation source: seawater | place: Atlantic Ocean: North East | collected 2012 | reverse complement strand
GTAGAGCTTTTTCAGCATTTCCCAGTTTTAATTCAACTCGGGATTGAAGATTATAGAGGTTGGCAATGTCCGTGATTTCAGTCGTGAGTAGTTCAAGTTGCTCGCTTGCTTCATTCCATTTAGCAATCTTTATAAGAAAGAGGGCATAATTATATCGACTATTAGTATCCGCTGGGCGCTGAAAAAAGTAGCGTTCGTAGCAGATTATCGATTTGTCGTGCTGCTCGGTTTTTTGATAAAGAAGTCCGAGATTTTTCAGCAATGGCGGATATACTGGGTCTTTTTCTTGTGCTACTAGGAGATATTTCTCGGCAAGATCATAGGCTTGAGATTTAATACAAACTGCACCCAAATTATTTAACATATCTTTTTCTAGAAGTTCGATATCGATATTTTCAAACAATGCGATAGCTTGATCAAATTTTTCAATATGGAAATAACACATTCCAAGAGGAACGCGTATATCTTCGAGCATAGGCATAACTTCCAAGGCGTTTTCAAAATGGGTTGCGGCAGTTGCGAATTGTTCTAGTTCATAGGCTTTTTCAGCGAGGATTATGTTGTATGCTGCTTTTTTTGTCCACAGTCGATTAATCGGTCTTTTACCCTCACCATCCCATTTATCATCGGCAAAATTATGATTGAAATCAAGTACCCACTGAGATTCGCCTTGGAGTGCATAGCGTGGAATGTATTCATCGCCTAAGGAGGTTGGAGGAGCAGTTTCGAGCGATGATTTGATGTAGGTGTTCAATATGATGTAGACGAGCGCTATAGATAGTGTTAGTGCGGAGATGCCGAGAACAAAATTAATTGTTTTTTGACGCCTTAATTCACGTTTTCGTTCTTGCACAACACTGTTGGAATATTGCGGGGTGTATAAATCTTTTTCAGAAAGATCCGATGAGTAGATATCTTGCTGTTTTTTACGTTTGTTTGAATCCATAAACTTGACTTTCGATTAAGTTATAAATGTAAAGATGAGATCATAAGAATGCAACCGCATTTCTCTTTGGTGTCAGGGAGATACATTAAATGTTTTGGTTATTTTTTATCCTTTTCGAAAAAGGTTAGTGATAGGTTTTATAAAAGTTTAAACCTTTTATCGAGGAGACGGTATGTCGAGTACGTTTGGATCACTATACAGGATCAGTACATTTGGAGAGTCGCATGGAAAAGCGGTTGGTGCAATTGTTGATGGATGTCCTGCTAATTTGCAATTATCGGAAGAGGATATTCAACCGCAGCTAATGCGTCGGCGTCCGGGGCAGAGTGATATGACCACGCCAAGAGATGAAGCGGATCGTGTTAAAATTTTATCGGGTTGCGAGAATGGTAAAACGTTAGGAACGCCTATTGGCTTACTGGTAAACAATCGAGACCAGCGTCCGGGAGATTATCAGGAAATGAGCCAGGTACCTCGCCCTTCACATGCAGATTTTACGTATCAGCATAAATATGGTAATCGAGCGGAAAGCGGAGGCGGTCGTTCAAGTGCTCGTGAAACCATTGGTCGTGTGGCGGCCGGTGCGATTGCTGAAAAATGGCTTCGTGAACAGTTTGGTACTGAGATCGTTTCTTGGGTTAGTACCGTGGGTGATATTGATGCACCAAATCTTTCAGGAGAGATTCTTTCGCGCGCGGATGTGGATGTTAATTTAATTCGTTGTCCTGATCAATCTGTGGCGAATCAGATGATGGAGTTGGTGGCTGCTACGCGAGACAGGCAGGATTCGGTTGGAGGGATTCTAACTTGTGTTGCACGCGGTGTTCCTGTGGGGTTGGGAGAGCCTGTTTTCGATCGATTGGAAGCAAAGCTTGCCCAAGCCATGTTATCTATTCCCGCGACTAAAGGGTTTGAGATTGGATCGGGTTTTGCTGGTTCGCGTATGTTTGGTTCTGCTCATAATGATCCGTTTCAGATGAAGGAGGCGGGTCGATTGGGAACCTCAACGAATCACAGTGGGGGTGTACAAGGCGGTATTTCAAATGGAGAGCCGTTGGTTTTCCGGATTGCTTTTAAGCCTCCTGCAACGATTGGGCAGGCACAGCAAACAGCTACATTTGATGGCGAACCGACTGTGTTGGAAGCGAAGGGTCGCCATGATCCATGTGTGGTACCTAGAGCGGTGCCAATTGTTGAGACGATGACGGCGATGACGCTTATGGATTTTGTTTTATGTCAATCCTATCGAAATATGGGTAGATGAGTGAATTATTGAACATGGCTTTTGTGGCACCGGGAGGACCCGAATTTCTCTTTATTCTTTTGGTCTTATTGCTATTTTTTGGGGCAAAAGATGCCCCACGAATTCTGCGAAAACTCAGTGATATGCTCATGCAGTTTCGTCATACAGCAAACACATTTAAACATGATGTGATGTATAGCGATATGCGGGCGGAGGCAGATTCACTTCAGGTTGAATTGGATGAAATGGCTGAGATACACGAGGAAGTAGAGGGCGACGATGAGGCTGATCCAGATGAGAGTATCTCCGAGAAGCCATTAGATGATACGGATGAGGAATCATATGTGGAGTCGGATTAAGGCATTTGGAAAGCAGTTTCGGTATGATGAAAGTGAACTTCCGTTTCTTGAGCATTTAGATGCTTTTCGCTCGGCGCTGATTCGCATGGTGGCATCACTCTTGATTGGCATGTTGATCTGTTTGCCTTTTGCAGATAATTTGATTCGTTTGCTTCGAGCGCCAGCAGAACCATATATTGAAAAACTCAACTCTGTTTTGTTGGCGGAAGAGGGTGTAAGGGTGTCTTTTTCTGAAGCCTCTTTTAAAAGATCTATCTCGGATTCGGGTGATGTTCAGGTTGAGGCGGAGGTCATTGTTCCTGAAGGGCAGCTTAAAACGGGCTTAATTCGATTGCAGTTTTCGGAGCCAGCATCAGCCTTAAAGATGTGGCTCTTGGTCTCTTTTTTTGGCGGTCTTTTGATCAGTCTACCTTTTCTGATTTTTTTTCTGGGGTTATTCATTTTACCGGGCATTCGCGATATCGAACAGCGATTGATTCGGCGTATTTCTCTATTCTCTGGCGCTCTTTTTCTTTTGGGTGTTTATATGGGGTATGAAATCACTTTGCCTTTGGCGCTGGATTTGATGTTAAAAATTGGGGGGCAGCTGGGAGGTGAATCGATTTGGTTTTATTCAAAATACATTACTTTTTCTTTACAGCTGTTACTTGCGTTTGGATTAGCTTTTCAATTGCCTGTAGTCATTTTAATTCTGGGTAAAATGGGCTTAGTGGGCTCGATTCAGTTGCGGGAGAAGCGTCGGCATGTGATGGTGGGGCTGTTAATCTTAGCTATGCTCTTAACGCCACCTGATCTTCTGACACAGCTTCTTCTCGCAGCCCCTTTAATTTTACTGTATGAATTTTGTATTTGGTTTCTACATTTGACCGGAAACCGTAAGGGTAAGATCAAAGAGATAGAAGAAAGTGAGGATGAATGATGAATCAGATTGGTGTTATGGGACTTCCGGGCGGATCAGAGATAATTTTAATTATTTTTGTTATCCTACTTTTATTTGGTGCAAAAAAATTACCTGAGCTTTCACGTTCTTTGGGTAAAAGTTTAGGTGAGTTCAAGAAGGGTCAGCAGGAGGGTGAGACACCTGATGATTCAATGAGCCGTGTCGAAGAGGGTGAATCAGAGCATTCAGATCTGGAGCGATCTTCTGAGACTGATTAGAATTTGATGGGTTTAATAGAAAGAGAGCTCACGGAAGAGGAGGAGCAGATCAATACCCGTGCGGTGTTGGCTCATGTTCTTCCGTTTGTCATGTGGCTAACGATGATGGTTTGGCTGGATGATCCTGCATGGAATTATAATGCACGTACACTGGGTGGATTGCTTTTGTTGGCCTTTTTTAGACCCTGGCGCTGGTATCAAAAATTCCAACTTAGAAATCTTCCGATCGCCCTAGGGGTTGGGGTGGGCATTTTTTTGATTTGGGTTGGATTTGAAAGTCCATGGATGGTGCAATCTGTACCGGGGTTAACGGAGTGGTATGATCGAATTTTTGTCGATTTAACTCAGCCATTTAAGGTGCGGGAGCTTTTTGATCGAGGTGATGGAACATGGGTTCCGTTCATGGTTATTGAAGAGGGGATTCATGCTGGACGGCATGTGTATGATCCTCGGGTAACGGGTTGGCTAAATTTTTCTATTCATATGATTGGAACGTCTGTGATTATTGCGATTATTGAAGAGTTTTTCTATCGCGCGTTCGTTTATCGCTGGATGCAAGGAAGCCCTTTTTATGAAATCGATGCGGGGCGATTGAACTGGAAGTTGTTGATCTTGATTTCGCTCTTTTTTGCGGTTTCTCATATTGAGTGGGGAGCGGCGATTATCTGCGGAATCACCTATGGCCTATTATATATTAAGACAAAAGATATTTGGGCGACAATTATTGCGCATGGCGTAACGAACTTCTTACTGGGTTGGTATGTAATCGTTTTCGATGCATATCAATATTGGTAACAAGAGATCGTGGCTTAAAACCCTTGCATTGATCGAAGCGCTTATCTATCTTCCTGCCCTCTAAGCCATGCGGAAAGGTGACTGAGTGGCTTAAGGTGCTGGACTGCTAATCCGGTGTACTGCGCAAGCGGTACCGAGGGTTCGAATCCCTCCCTTTCCGCCATTTTTATGTTCAGTCGATGTGAGCTCATTTTCACTTATTGTCTTTTTCTCTATCTGATGTTCTTAATTTTAGATTAGATGGCTCTGTTGATGTTTTCTAAAGATATTCCCTTTTTTAAATGACTTGGGGTATATACAGGGGTATTTTTGAATGTGTGTAGATTGATGGAATAAACTTGTTTAGCGCAGCTTTTTGCTTAGTCTGAAATGTTCTTATTTTATGGCGAGGAAAAGAGTAGATGAGAGAAATTGGAATTGGTGTTTTAGGATTTGGTACCGTGGGTGCTGGTGTTGTTGAGGGATTGTTGAAAAATAGCGATCTGATTGCGGGACGGTCGGGGATCCTACCAGTCGTAAAAAAAATAGCAGATTTAGATATTGTGAGTGATCGTGGTATCGTACTTCCAGCGGATATATTGACGACGGATGCGTCGGCGGTTATTGCAGATGAAGAAGTTGATATTGTGGTTGAGTTGGTCGGGGGTTCCTCGATTGCAAAGGATCTGACGGAACAGGCGTTGCGGTTGGGTAAACCGGTTGTGACGGCAAATAAGGCTTTGTTGGCCGATCACGGGGCTGATTTGTATGCGTTAGCGGATGAACGGGATACGGGGATCTATTATGAAGCAGCAGTTGGAGGCGGGATTCCGGTTTTACGAGCACAGCGTGAAGGGCTTATTGGAAATCAGATTGAATCAATTTTTGGGATTTTGAACGGTACGTGTAATTATATTTTGACGCGAATGGAGCGTGAAGGCTTGCCTTTTGATGAAGTTTTGGCTGATGCGCAAGCATTGGGCTATGCGGAAACACCTCCTGATTTGGATATCGATGGAATTGATACAGCGCATAAGGCTGTCTTGCTTGCTTCGATGGCTTATGGGGCGGCGGTGCCAATGGAGGTATGTCCGACGTCAGGAATTAGAGACCTTTCTAAGGTTGATATTTCAAATGCAGATGAATTGGGCTATCGTATCAAATTATTGGCTATAATCAAACGGCATAACGGTTCAGTCGAGCTTTCAGTTGAGGCAGCACTGGTTCCGAAAGCCGCGATGATTGGATCCGTTAATGATTCATTCAATGCCGTCTTTATGAAGGGTGATATTGTTGATGACACGATGTATTATGGACGTGGTGCTGGTCGTTTACCAACGGGGAGTGCTGTTATTAGCGATATTATGGAAGCGGCGGCGGATGTGATTCATGAAGTAGGGTCTCCGATTGGAATTACGATGATGCGGGAGCATGCGTCCTTGACGTATCTTTCAGCGGATGATGTACAGAAGCGCTGTTATTTGCGGTTGACCTTGGCTGATGAGCCCGGGGCGATGGCTCAAGTTATGAATATCTTGGGTGAGCATTCGATTAACGTGGCATCAGTGATTCAAAAAGAAATGCATCCCAATAGAGCTGTTCCCGTCGTTGTATTAACGGAGCAGGCACGAGAAGCTGATTTTTGTGCGGCGATAGAAATAATTTCATCGTTGGCGATTTGTAAAGAGGAACCGCTTCGAATGCGGTTGGAGGACTTTGAAGATGAAGGTCGTTAAGTTTGGCGGATCATCGGTTGCGAATGCCGATCAAATTTCAAAAGTAGTTGAAATTGTTCGTGCGGATGCGGGTAGAAAAATTGTGGTGGTTTCGGCTCCTGGCAAGCGGGACAACGACGATGCAAAAGTAACGGATCTATTGATCGCATTGGCGCAACGTGTGCTACAGAACGAATCATATCAGGCTTCTCTAGAGCAAGTGATTAATAGGTATGGTGAAATTCAGCGAGATTTAGGTTTGTCGGATGACGTCTTGAATGAAGTGCGAGAGGATTTAGAACATCGCATTGCGAATCGGGGATCTCATGAAGCTCAATTTATGGATACGATGAAGGCGGCGGGTGAAGATAATAATGCCAAGGTAATCGCTGCAGCTTTTAATCATGCCGGCTGCTCAGCCGAATATGTAGATCCGGGTGAAGCGGGAATGCTGTTATCGGATGAATTCGGTAACGCTGAAGTATTGCCCGAATCTTATGAGGCGTTAGCTCGGTTACGAGAACGAGATAAGATTGTTATTTTTCCTGGTTTTTTTGGTGAAACTCGGGGAGGAGAACTTGCGACATTTCCACGTGGTGGATCGGATATTACGGGTGCTATTTTATCAGCAGCAGTTAAAGCCGATGTATATGAGAACTTTACCGATGTGGATTCGGTTTATGCTATGGATCCGCGTTTGGTTGATCATGCGCCTGCCATTGAACGTATGACATACCGCGAGATGCGTGAATTAGCATATGCGGGGTTTGGTGTGTTTCACGATGAGGCTATAGTACCGGCGGTTCATGCAGAAATTCCTATTTGCATTAAAAATACGAATCGCCCAAGTGCCCCGGGTACCTTGGTTTTGCCAACGCGTGAAATCGATGGAACGCAGGTGGCAGGTATTTCTAGTGCGGAGGGCTTTAGTGCGATCTATATAGATAAATATATGATGAACCGTGAGGTCGGTTTTGGTCGACGCCTACTTCAGATATTTGAAGATGAACAAATTTCATATGAACATAGCCCGTCGGGTATTGATAATATGTCGGTGATCTTGCATAGCCAGCAGTTAGTTGGAAAAGAGGCCAAAGTGCTGGAGCGAATTCAGTCTGAATTGAGTCCAGATGCGATTAATGTAGAGCATGGGCTTGCGTTGTTAATGGTGGTGGGTGAAGGCATGCGATATGTAGTAGGTATGGCTGCTCAAGCAACTCATGCTTTAGCTGATGCGGGTGTGAATATTGAAATGGTGAATCAGGGTGCTTCTGAAATAAGCATGATGTTTGCGGTGAAGGCGAAAGATCGTAAAAAAGCGTTGAGCTCTTTGGGTAAGGTCTTCTTTGGTTAAGATCTACTTTGCTTGATCACACCATTCGTTAATGGTGGGCTCTACGACTACCTGATTTAAGAGTGCACTCGCCCAGTGTTCATCTCGAGCGGCTAATCGACGGAGCATGCGAAGACTCATTACTTGTAAAGCGGGGAGTTCTGACCAAACCGTATCGGTTAAGCAACGCCAATTATGTGGATTCATTTTTTTGGGATTTTTGATTTGTTTAATACAACTTTCACACAGAAAAAGAGCGTGATCGGGAGACGGTTCTTCAGGGAGGGGTTCGATTTCGTATATCGAAAGTTGTTGGCCTCCTTGATTGCAACATTCACAGCGAGAGCGAGAACGCCGCACTAAATCTTTCGTAAAGCGGCTACAGAGATGTTCTCGATGAAATTTTCCTTTAAATCCACTCATGATGTTTTTGCGTTTTGAGCGCTGTTAATTGTGTCGTTAAAAATCCGCTCTAATTGAGATGTGGAGGCGTGAGCGTTATACTGTTGGGTGGTCATTTGCTTAGCTCGTGCTCCCATGCGGTTGGCGAGTTGGGTGTCGGTTAAAAGCCAGGAAATGGCGTTTGCAAAACCTTTAGGCGTATCATTGATAAAACAGTTCGTGCCATTTTGAGCCGGCAAACCTGCTGCACCGAGAGACGTCGTGACTACAGGAAGACCGCTGCCCATCGCTTCCAAAATTTTAACGCGAAGTCCGGAACCAAGTCGCATGGGATTGATGAAAATGGTGGCGCCTTTTCGGTAAGGTCGTAAATCCTCTACTTCCGTAATAAGTTCGATCCGTGGATCTTTTCCGGCTGCTTGTCGCATTTCGGAACCAATTCCTTTACCGACAAATTGGCAGTTGATGGTTGGATGTTGTTTTTTTATCCGTGGCCAGATAGATCGAATAAACCAGAGAGCGGCATCACGATTCGATTTATCTGTAAAGTAGCCGCACATCAGCAACAGTGGATGGATTGATTTATTTAATTCTGATACATGATTGAGTGCGGTGATATCAATCCCCGGTGCTACAACCGAAATAGGAAGTTGAGGTGCTCCATTGAGGAGTGTAAAGCGATCTTCCGATGTGAGGGTGAGAATGTGATCCATGGCGTTATACATCTCGAATTCATACGTTTGGAGTCGTTTCAGCTGAACGGCACTTTTTAGACGAATGGATAGGGGGACCCCTTTAGTTGAGATATATTTTTCGAATGTGTCACTCAGACATCGATGACAAGAAACAATTTTGTGGACGGCGGAGAGATAGGGGTTTCGATAAAGGTATTGACCCATCTCACTGAATTCAGCCACTACTAAATCACATTGATATTGTTGCACCGCATTTCCGACAAGTTGCCTCATCTTAGGAGAATGATTTTTCCAAAAAATGGCGGGCAAAGTGGGGTTCAAGTAGTCGTTAAAGAGGCGGCGGGTAAAGGGTGGGTTTTGATAGGGGACGGCTTCTGCAAAATCAAATTTGGATTGAAGTTGGGTGAGGTGTTGGCGATTCTCATCCATGACCAATGCGGCAATACCAATCCAATGACCTCGATTTTTTAATTGTTCCATTCGTTGATAAATCAAGCGATGACCACCAACTACGTCTGCGTGCGGCAATCGATTTGTTAGAAAAATAATTTTCATATACGGAGTGTATCCTAACTAGCAATAGATGCGCATCTAAAAAATGGGTCTTGCAATGTGATACACTCCATCGTGTAGTAGTGGGATGAATATTTTAGGAATAGAGACTTCTTGTGATGAAACCGCAGCTGCGGTGGTGACAAATGGGGTGCACATCCGCTCAAATGCGATTTATTCGCAAATTGCAATACATCGACCTTATGGGGGAGTGGTTCCAGAGATTGCTTCTCGTAATCATGTTGCGAAGTTACCTGGTATTATTGAAAATGCGTTAAACGAAGCTGAGATGGGCTATGGCAATATCGATGCGATTGGTGTGACCTATGGACCGGGATTAGCTAGTTCGCTGTTGGTTGGTTTTTCAGCGGCGAAAGCATTGGCTCAGCGATTATCGATTCCCTTGATCGGGGTGAATCATCATGCGGGACACCTACATTCGGTTTTTATGGGTGAAGATGCACCCGCGATGGATGGCATGTTTCCAATGCTGGCTCTTATGGTTTCGGGTGGCGATAGCAGTTTGGTTCTGATGAAAAGTGTGGGCCGTTATGAAATTGTAGGTAGTACGATTGATGATGCAGCAGGGGAAGCATTAGATAAAGCAGCTGCGGTCTTACAGTTAGGATATCCGGGTGGCCCGGTCATTCAGAAAACCGCTGAAGGTGGACAGGCTGATGCCATTCGTTTTCCTCGGGGATTAGAGCAACCAAGTCGAAGCAAATGGCTTTATCCATATGATCGTGAACTGTGTTTTAGTTTTAGTGGTTTAAAAACTTCATTACTGACGTATGTTCAAAAACAAGAGGCTCCGTTGAAGGGAATTTCTTTGCAGCATGTAGCGGCTAGTTTTCAGGAGGCAGTAGCGGATGCTTTACTACAGAGAACAGAACGTGCACTGGAGCGGTTTGATGTGAAAAGTTTTGCCTGTGCAGGTGGAGTTTCATTAAATCGTGTATTACGTGTAAAATTATCGGAACTCTCAAAGGATAAACAGCTGCCTCTTTTATTGAGTTCGCCTAAACTTTGTACAGATAATGCAGCAATGATTGCGGGGGTAGCATACGAGCAGTTATGCCAAAATAAAGCGATCAATGAGCCCATAGATGTGAGTCCAAGCCTTCGTTTGTCAGATTGGTAAGTAGCATGAGGTGCTTGCAGTTGACCCATTGCAAAAGATGCCCTATGGTGGCGCGCTTGGTGGGAGGAATCTATGAGTAACGAGCTTTCAGAAAATGAGTACCGGCAGCAACGAATTGAAAATATGGAGAAGTTATCGGAAGCGGGTTTCCCAGCTTTTGGGGAGGCTTTTGAGCGGACCGATCGATTAGATCGGCTCCATGATCAATTTGAGCTGGAAAAACCAGTTATCGCCTGTGGCCGTATTGTAGCAATGCGCAAGATGGGTAAGTTGGCATTTGCTCATGTTAATGATGGATCGGCTCGATTTCAATTAATGATCCAGCGCGATGTGATCGGTGAAGATGCTTTTAAAGCCTTCAAATTTCTCGATTTAGGAGATTTTATCGGGGTGGAGGGTGTTTTTTTCCTCACCAAGACGGAAGAGAATACGATTTCCGTTAAGAGTTGGAAATTACTTTCAAAATCTTTACTACCTCTGCCAGAAAAATTTCATGGACTTAGCGATGTAGAGACGCGATACCGGCAACGATCACTTGATTTAATTTCGAATCCAGACGTAATGGATCTATTTAAGAAGCGTTCTCAGGTGATGCGTGAAATTCGTTCATATTTAGATCAACTTGATTTTTTAGAGGTTGAAACACCCATGTTGCAACAGTTGGCAGGTGGGGCAGCGGCCAAACCCTTCGAGGCGCATTATAACGCATTAAATGTCGATGTTTTTATGCGCATTGCGCCGGAGTTATATTTGAAACGATTGATTGTCGGCGGTATGGACCGTGTCTATGAAATGAATCGTAATTTTCGAAACGAGGGAATCGATAGGACGCATAATCCTGAATTTACTTGTTTAGAGATTTATCAAGCATATGGCGATATGCGTTCGATGCAAGCGTTGATTCAAGGGCTCTTTTTGCATATTGCAGAGACGGTTTTTGAAAAGCTGGAATTTGAATGGATGGGAAATACAATTCAACTTCAACTTCCTTGGAGAGAAGTCGCGTATCATGACTTAATTCGAGAACATTTAGGCGCGGACTGGTTTGAGCTTGATGAGGTATCAATGCGAGCAATTGCGGAAAAAAGAGAAGTTGGATTAGAAGATGACATGAGTATGAAGGAGATCACGCATGAAATATATGATAAAATGATTGAAGGAACATTGATTCAGCCGACTTTTATTACGCGCTTACCTACTGAGCTAGTCCCTTTGGCAAATACATGCGCGGACGATCCTGAATTGGTTGACGTTTTTGAATTAATCATCGGCGGTAAAGAAATTGCTCCGGCCTACAGTGAATTAAATAATCCCTTGGAACAGCGAAAGCGCTTTGAAGAACAGGCGGAAGGCGATGAGTCTGCTATTGATCATGATTTTTTAACGGCGCTCGAAATCGGAATGCCTCCAACGGGAGGAATGGGCATTGGGATTGATCGGTTTATGATGCTTTTAACGGGTTCTGATGCCATCCGAGACGTGATTCTATTTCCGCAGTTGAAACCGCGTGGGTAATCAAAGAACGTCTTGGCGAGATAACTCATGTAAGATTCGCTCTGCTTCTTGATGGGCGATATTGATAAACTCGTGATAGTCCTCGGTGTTCTTTCCTGTAGGATCGGGTACATCCCGAATTTCTTCTGTAGGCCCTTTCCAAAGGTATTCCGTCAGTAAAAATATTTTTTTTGTAGCAACAGGATAACGTTTTATTAATTGATCTTTTTGCCATTGTTCCATAACCAAGATGACATCAACTCGTTTCATGATGGAGCGGGTGAATGGATTTGATTGATGATTTCTTAGCGAAAATCCATTCAGTTGAGCTACATGTTTTACGACCTCATGTGCGGTGGATCCTTTTCGCGCTTCAACACCGGCGGATACAATTTCAATTCGGTTGCGTGCATGTGCATATTGATCCTGTAGTAATTTATTGAAATATCCATAAAGGTAGGCGCTACGAGTAATATTGGCTCTACAAGCGATCACTATACGAAACTTCTTTTTAATAAAAAGCATAGTATAAGTATGTGATGGTTTATTATGAATAGCAATGCACGAAATAAAGAAGCGATTTGCTATTAGGTAGTTCTAGTGTAAAATCAAATTTCTTTAATGGAGATCATACTTATGAAGTTAGTGTTACGCTTTTTTGGAGCACTTCTTATTTCGATTTTTGTCATCTGTCTCTTATTCATGTTTACTTTGAATGGCATATTAGCCACTTGGGTTTATCCTGCCATTGAAAAACAGACGGATATGCAGATGCAGAGTAGCAAGGCATCGTATAACCCTATTTCTGGATGGATGCGTGTGTCTAATCTAATGATTTCGAATCCTCCAAATTATGAAGAACCTATTTTAGCTGCCATACCCGTTCTTGAGTTAAAGCTTAAACCAACATCTTTATTTGGTGGAGGAGCCGTTGTCATTGAACAAGCGCGAATCGATCGAGGTGTTGTAAACTTAATACGAAATAAGAAGGGAGTATTAAACGTCCAAGAGGTTCAACAAAAACTTATATTTTCAGGAGAAAAGAGTGAAATAAAGGGGGTACCAATCCCGTCCGTTAAAGATCCAAAAGAGCCGATTGAGATTCTTTTGAATATACTCATAATAAATAGTGATATTTATTACGTAGATCATCAAATACCTGATTTGAACGTTTTATTGCATATGGCTGTTTCTGGAGAACAGGTAAGCACGGTGCCAGATCATGAATGGGGTTCTATCCAAATAATGGGCGAGTTATTATCAGATCGATCTTCCTTTAAGACCCATATTTCATTGGCAATGGCTCCGATTATCGATCCTCAAAAACTTAGTTTTGATTTAGAGGGTCGAGTTTTAGAAATCGATCCACGCTTGATTGCGAAAACTTCTGATAAATTGGGGATTCAGATGGCTCCTTTTGGCATAGATCCACAAATTGTGTGTCGGGGAGGTAAGTTAGAAGGTTCTGAGGTGGCTATTCGTCTTCACGATTTGGTTTTTTCTATTCGTGGGAATACCACAAAAGTAAACCAGCTTCAATTAGCAGTTCCTCTATCTGGCACCTTGCAAGATCCTATATTTGATCTAAATAGGGCTTTTCGAGAGGCTGTTGGTGGTAATACCGCTTCGATTTTGAGTTCCGTAATTGGTGGTTTAGTGGAGGATTTAGATATATTGGAAGAGCCTGTAAAAGTATTGACCGATGGGGTCGTAGAAGTTTTAGATCAACCATTGAAAGAAATAACTAAAGAAGCTAGCGCGATAGTAGAGGTTGGATTAGGTCTTTTTGGTGATCTTATCCAGATGGATTCGGATGAAACTACGACGAATCAACTAAAACCGAGTTCTACGGAAGATCTAAAAAAGGAGTTAGAAAGTTTAGGAATAAAACTTTTCTAAAATATACATGATATTATTTGGACTTATGGTCGCTGCTTATTTTTTAGGTGCGATACCTTTCGGGTTGATCATTGCTCGTTCTAAAGGAGTCGATATTCGTGCTCATGGAAGCGGTAATATTGGTGCAACGAATGTGTATCGTGTCATGGGCAAAAGTTGGGGTTTGTTTACGTTTTTTCTAGATGCTTTAAAGGGATTCATTCCAGCTTATTTTTTTGTGGAGTGGAGTGGATCACATGAGAGTTTCAGTGTCTATTGTGGTTTAATGGCAATCATTGGGCATAGTTTTCCGATCTATCTTCGTTTTAAGGGTGGAAAAGGGGTAGCCACTAGCGCTGGTATGTTACTTGGAGTGGCTCCGTATGCGATGGGGATTGGGTTGATAAGCTGGATGGTGCTTATGGTCTTGTTTCGATATGTATCACTTGCATCGATCTTGGCGACACTTATGGTTTCGGTAACGGTATGGATACGCGACGCTCAGCCACTGATATCACAGTGTTTAATCACGTTACTGAGTTTGCTTATTGTTTGGTTGCATCGTGCTAATATTGAACGATTGTTAAAAGGCACAGAAAATCGATTTGGAAAAAAGGGGGCAGTGAAATGAAGGTTTGTGTGCTTGGTGATGGAGGCTGGGGAACGGCTTTGGCAATGGTTCTTGATCGTAATGGAAATGAAGTCTCAGTGTGGGGGCCTTTTTCAAAACAAATAAAATCAATCGATGAAGCTGGTGAAAATATACATTTTTTACCGGGGGTAATGGTTCCTGATTCGTTGCATTGGACATCAGATATGAAGGGAGCTATTACTAATGCTGAATGTGTTGTGATTGTGGTTCCATCGAGATTTTATCATGTTACGGTCGAGCAGTTAGCTCCACTTTTACCAGAATCGGTACTTGTTGTGAGTGCAACAAAGGGATTAGACGAATCGACACACATGACTATGAGTGAAGTAGCTCAATCGATATTAAAGCGCCCAGTAGCTGTTTTGTCAGGACCGAGTCATGCAGAAGAAGTTGCGCGTGGCGTTCCATGCGCTCTTGCGGCAGCGGCGAATGATCTTGTGCTTGCTAAGCGGGTACAGCAGATATTCATGAACGATTATTTTCGAGTCTATACGTCTTCAGATGTGAAAGGGGTCGAGTTAGGTGGTGCATTGAAAAATGTTATAGCAATTGCAGCAGGGATTAGTGATGGACTTGGTTTCGGAGATAATACAAAAGCCGCTTTAATGACACGGGGCTTAGCTGAGATGACAAGACTCGGAATTGCGATTGGTGCACAACCAGAAACCTTTTCGGGTTTAGGTGGGCTTGGTGACTTAATGGTCACTTGTATGAGCCAGCACAGTCGAAATAGGCGCGTGGGCGAACGTTTAGGTCGAGGGGAATTGCTCGAGCAGATTATGAGTGGTATGCAGATGGTTGCCGAAGGGGTCTGGAATTGTCGTGCGGCTTGTGAACTGGGAGATCAAATGGGAATATCGCTACCGATTGCAGAGCAAGTTCAGGCCGTTGTTCATGAGGGACTTTCAGCCCAAGATGCGATGGCGGCTTTGATGGGCCGAGCCCCCCGTGCGGAGTCTGAATAAAATTTTTAGGATTCGGTTTTTTGACAAGGCTTATTTGGATAGGTACTTTCTTTTTAATTTACGTTAGAGGAGACAGATAAATGCAAGTAAAACGATTTCGGGCATGGCGCCCAGCAGAAGAGTTTGTAGAAGAAGTAGCTTCCGTTCCATATGACGTAGTTGATCGTCAGCAGGCAACTGCCTTGGCAGCCGACAAGCCAAATAGTTTTTTGCATGTTGTTCGCGCAGAAATTGACTTGCCCGAAGTGGAGGACCTTTATGCTGATATTGTATATGAAACAGCAAAAGCTAACTTGAATCGCTTTATGAATGAGGGTGTTCTTATTCGTGAAGAGGAAGGAACGCTTTATCTATATAGTCAGCGGATGGGTGATCATATTCAATATGGAATTGTGGCTGGTTGCCATTTTGAAGATTACGAAAAAGGGAATATCAAAATTCATGAGAAAACTCGCCGTGCGAAAGAAGAGGATCGAATTCGATATGTCGATGCGCAGAATGCCAATACGGGACCGGTATTTTTAGCCTATCGTGATTCTGCTCTTATCAATGAGCACGTGGAAGCAACAAAACAGACGTTGCCACTTTATCATTTTACGGCAGATGATGGGGTTGAGCATACGGTTTGGAAATTTGAGGAAGCAGGACCGATTGAGGAGGCTTTTTTAGACATACCTGCCACCTATGTTGCCGATGGGCATCATCGATCTGCTTCAGCTGCTAAAGTGGGCTCTCTACGTCGAGCTGCTAATCCTAATCATACGGGTGAAGAACCCTATAACTATTTTTTAGCAGTCCTCTTCCCAGAAAGTGAATTGAAGATTTTAGCGTATAACCGTGTAGTACTTTCTTTGCCGGGAAGTGTCGATGGTTTTCGTGCTAAATTATCAGAATCGTTTGCTATCGAGGCCAACGGTGTAGATCAGCCGCGGCATGCGGGAGAAATCTGTATGTATCTTGAGGGGCATTGGAATACGTTAACGCCTCGG
>MDSV01057303.1_pt1 | contig 16296 bp, 17 predicted proteins | sample 810851 | NCBI WGS metagenome assembly MDSV01 (sample SAMN05326640, study PRJNA326480) | marine metagenome | isolation source: seawater | place: Atlantic Ocean: North East | collected 2012 | reverse complement strand
TTCTTGGAGCCGCCGCGGGCGAGACGAATCTTGATTGCCATTTTCTTTTCTCCTTAGGTGGCCTGTTTGGCCTTACTGTTCGATGCCGCTGTGTTGGGCGGCGATCTGCTCATGGTGCCGGATGACTTCCTTGATGATGAAATTCAGGAATGTCTCGGCAAAGTCGGGATCGAGGTCGGCGCTTTTCGCCAGAGCCCGAAGCCTCGAAATCTGCTGTTCCTCCCGCGCCGGATCGGCCGGCGGAAGGTCATGCTCGGCCTTCAGGTGCCCCACCGCCTTGGTGCAGCGGAACCGTTCGGCCAGGATATGCACCAGCGCGGCATCGAGATTGTCGATCGACTGGCGATACTGAAGAAGCTGTTCTCTGGGGGTCACGCGAATTGCTCCTTCAGTAAGTCAGGCGGCAGGTGCCGATAAACGACGGCTTCCCTGCCGTATATTTCCATTTTTCTTTCCGCCGTCGCGCCGAGACGTTCCGCAAGACGGATCGAAGCGGCGTTGCCGGGCTCGATCAGGCTCATCACCGTCGGCCAGTTCAGCGTTTCGTAGACATGCCCCAAGGCCCGCTTCGCGGCCTCGAAGGCAAAGCCCTTGCCATAATGCTCAGGCAGCAGCGCCCAGGCGATTTCCGGCTCCGGCATGTCGCCCGGCTTCCACGGGCCGCAGAAACCGACGAAAGCCCCGCTTTCCTTCTCCTCCAGCGCCCATTCACCATAGCCGTTCAGCACCCAATGACCGGCATAGGCGGCGAGCCTGCGCCATGCATCCCCGGCCGAAAGCGGACCGCCGTAATAGAACGACCGCTCATCGGCGAAGAAGGCGGACATCGGCCCGAAATCCTCGGCGCGAAACGACCGCATGATCAGCCGCTCGGTTTCCAGAACGGGGACGTCCATCGTCACTTCTTCCCCTTGCCGAAACCGCCGAGACCCGGAAGCTTCGGCCCGCCAAGGCCAGGAAGCCCGCCGGGCATTCCGCCGCCGCCGAGACTGCCGGCCTGCTTCTGCAGTTCGGCAAGCTGGTTGGCGTCGAGCTTGGAAAGGTCGGGCATGCCGCCCATTCCGCCCGGAAGGCCGCCCGGCATGCCACCGCCGCCGCCGAGCATGCTCATCATCTGCTTCATCTTGCCTTTGCCCTTGCCGCCCATGGCCTTCATCATGTCGGCCATCTGGCGGTGCATTTTCAAAAGCTTGTTGATATCGGCGGCAGAGGTGCCGGAGCCGGCGGCAATGCGCTTCTTGCGCGAATTCTTCAAAACGTCGGGATGGGCGCGCTCATATTTCGTCATCGACGAGATGATGGCGAGCTGGCGCTTGAACACGCTGTCGTCCATGCCGGCCGCGGCCAGCTTGTCCTTCATGCCGCCCATGCCGGGCATCATGCCCATGATGCCGCCCATACCGCCCATATTCTGCATCTGCTTCAACTGCTCGGCCATGTCGTTGAGGTCGAACTTGCCCTTGGCCATTTTCTCGGCCATGGCGCGGGCCTTGTCGGCGTCGATCGTCTCGGCGGCCTTTTCCACCAGCGAGACGATATCGCCCATGCCAAGAATGCGGTCGGCGATGCGCTTGGGGTGAAACTCCTCCAGCGCATCCATCTTTTCGCCAGTGCCGATCAGCTTGATCGGCTTGCCGGTGACCGCGCGCATCGAAAGCGCCGCACCACCGCGGCCATCGCCATCCATGCGGGTCAGAACGAGACCGGTAATACCCACGCGGCTGTCGAAGTTGCGGGCCAGATTGACGGCATCCTGGCCGGTGAGACTATCGGCCACAAGCAGGATTTCATGCGGGTTCGAGACCTTGCGGATATCCGCCATCTCGACCATCAGCGGCTCGTCGATATGGGTGCGGCCGGCGGTATCGAGGATGACGACGTCGTGGCCGCCGAGCTTCGCCGCCTGCACCGCGCGCTTGGCGATCGCGACCGGGTCCTGGCCCTTGATCACCGGCAGCGTGTCGACCTTGGTCTGCTCGCCGATCTGCTTCAACTGCTCCTGCGCCGCGGGCCGGCGGGTGTCGAGCGAGGCCATCAGCACGCGCTTGCGGTCGCGGTTCGTCAGCCGCGCGGCGATCTTGCCCGTCGTCGTGGTCTTGCCCGAACCCTGCAGGCCGACCATCATGATCACGACCGGCGACGGCGCGTTGAGATCGATGGTGACGCCCTCGGCGCCCAGCATCTCGACCAACTCGTCATGCACGATCTTGACGACCATCTGGCCGGGCTTGATCGATTTCAGAACATCCGCGCCAACGGCCTTTTCCTTCACCTTCGCGGTGAAGTCGCGCACCACTTCCAGCGCGACGTCGGCCTCCAGCAGGGCGCGCCGAACCTCGCGCAGGGCCGCCGAAACATCGGCTTCCGAAAGCGCGCCGCGTCCGGTCAGTCCCTTGAGGACGGAACCAAGGCGGTCCTGGAGGTTTTCAAACATGGCCCATTCCCTTTTCGTTTCGGCTTGTCGTCAGGTCGAAACGTTGGCACAGCAGCCGGCAAATACAAGACGCAAAGCAAAAATCCATCCGAGGGCGCATCGCGCTGTCGGATGTTGACCTCCGGGCTCTCTTTATACCTTTGCGGGCCCCGGTCGGTTGCTGAGCGTCTTGCTGTCAGCTGGTTGAGGGCGGATAAACAGGAAGATTGCGGCAAAGTCAAGCCTGCCCCGGCGAACGCCCCATGGAACTTTCCTCGGCCCAACCGCATATAACGGTATCGACAATGCATCCGGGCGCTCCCGGTGAAGAAAGGTCAAGGGCTCCATGATCCCGGTCAGAACCGTCTTACAGTCAAAGAACCGCTATTACACCGGCCCCAAAAGCGATCATTTCGACGGAAAACTGTTCTTCAATCCCGACGGCATGAACCCGCCCGGCTTTCGCGAAGTCATCAAATGGCAGATCAACAACAAGAAGTCGCTCTGGCCGAAAACGGTCGAATGCGCCTTTACGCCGGCGAAGCCGGATGAACGGGTGACGGGCGACGCCATGCGGGTCACCATGATCGGCCATGCCACGCTGCTGATTCAGGTTGCCGGAATCAATATCCTCACCGACCCGATCTATACCGAACGGGCAAGCCCGTTCGAGGTCGCCGGCCCCAAGCGGGTCTGCGCCCCCGGCATTCCCTTCGAGGACCTGCCGCCGATCGATGTCGTGCTGGTCACGCACAACCACTACGACCATCTGAGCCTGCCGACGCTCGCCCGGCTGCACGAGGCCCACAAGCCGCGCATCGTCACGCCCCTCGGCAATGACACGATCATCCGCTCCAAGGTCCGCGAAGCCGATATCACCGTGCTCGACTGGGGCGCGCAGGCGCCGCTTCCGGGGAGCCTCAGGGTTTTTGCCGAGCCCTGCCATCACTGGTCGGCGCGCGGGGTCGCAGACCGGCGCATGGCGCTCTGGGCCGCCTTCGTGATCGAGACGCCGGCCGGGCTGATCTACCATATCGGCGACACGGGCTTTCACGAGGGCCGAAATTACGAGGCGGCGGCAAAGAAATACGGCGGCTTCCGGCTCGCCAATCTGCCGATCGGCGCCTATGAGCCGCGCTATTTCATGAAGAACGAACATCAGGATCCGGTCGAGGCCGTGACCGGTTTCGAGCTCTGCAACGCGGCCTATGCCTGCGGCCACCATTTCGGCACATTCCAGCTCACCGACGAAGGACGGGACGATCCGGTCAAGTTGCTGAAATCAGCCCTTGCGGATGCCGGCATTGCCGAAGACAAGTTCCGGCCGCTCGAACCGGGCGAGGCCTTCGACGTGCCGGAGACCGACTGAGATCAGCCCTTCAGCCGCGCCAGCCGTTTCGGATCGCTTAGATATTTCACCGCGTCGCGGCCGACCCAGCGTCGGGTTCTATCATCCGATTCCGCCAGCTTCTCGGCAAGCGCGAGGGCGGGTTGATGGCAGGCCCTGTTCCGCATGCCGATATTGCGCAGCGCCCAGTTCACGGCCTTCTTCACGAAGTTGCGGTCGTCACCGGCATGGGCTTCGATCAGCGGCAGGAAGGCGATGAAGGTTTCATCCGGCTCGCTCTTGCAGTGAACGGCCGCGCCCGCGATCATGGAAAAGGCCGTGCGGCGCACGAACTCCCGATCGTCGGCCGCAAACCGCGCGATCAGCGCCGGTTCGAGCCCGGTCTCCACGAACAGGTCGGCAGCCATGTCGACCATCTCCCAGGAGGTGAAATCGCCGGCAAGCGCGAACATCTCCTCCGGCTTCAGCCTCTTGGGATCGAATGTGAGCAGCGCCAGCAGCTTCGCCTCGCGCACCGGGCTTTGCCACAGCGCGACAGCCCGGGCGTGATCGACGCCGATCTGGCGGGCGATCTGCCGCAGAGCCGGATTGGAAAGCCCGATAGCGTGCTCCGTCCGGATGCCGACGCGGTCCATGCCGGCGATCAGCGCCGGATCGGCGCTCGCCTCCAGAGCGGCCAGAACCGCATCCGCCGAGGAATTGCGTGACAGCATCTCTAAACCTCCGATTCCGATTTCACCGGCCCGCCAGCGAGGCGCCCGTGGACGCGGCGATTTCCCGTTTCCTCAGGGCGTGTTCGCGCCAGATGGTGAAGAACCCGGCGCCCACCACGATCGCGGCCCCGGTCAGCATGTTCATCGTCAGCGTCTCGTTGAACAGCAGCACCCCGAAAAGCAGGCCGTAGACAAGCTGCAGATAGATGAATGACTGCACCGTGACCGCCTCGGTGATCGCCAGCGCGCGGATGAGACAGTAATGACCGGCGATCCCGGAAAAGCAGAGCGCGATCAGCCAGAACCAGTCGACCGGCAGCGGTTCCTCCCAGAAGAACGGCCCAATCAGGCTGGTCACCGCCATGCCGACAACGCCGGTATAGAACAGGCTGACATCGGCGCTGTCATAGCGGCCGGCGAGCCGCGTCAGCAGCGAGTAGAGCGCAAAGACGCAGCAGCTTGACACCGGGATCAGCGTTGCCAGCGAAAACCGTTCACCCAACGGATCGATGATGATCATCACCCCGACAAGCCCGCTGATGATCGCCAGCCAGCGCCGCCAGCCGACCCTTTCCCCGAGGATAGGCACCGACAGCAGCGCCACGACGAGCGGGGCCGCCATGAAGATCGCCTGGCTCTGCGCCAGGCCGACGATCGAGAAGGAGAAGATCGCGATCAGGATCTGGGTGATCAGCAGCAGGCTCCGCACGATCTGGAGAATGAGATGATCCGTCCGGATCGCGGCGGCAAAGCCGCCCGGCCGGCGCGCCGCCAGCACCATGACGAAGCCCGCAAACGCCCAGAACCGCACCATGGCGATGAAGAACGGCGAATAAAGCGGCCCGAGATGGCGCGTGATCGCATCCTGCGCGGAAAAGATCGTGACCGCCGCAAAGGCCAGCAGAATGCCCGAGACCCTCATGCCGGCATTCCGGCGCTGCGCCCGGGCGTGTATGCGCAGACATTGCGCGCCGTGGCTGGCGGGTTCGTCGAACCGGAATGGCGAATGGGCATGGTGAGCGGACTTTCGAAGGCGGTGCGGCCCGCAATAGCGGCGGAACGCAGTATGTTATCGCCGAACCTAATCACGAAACACCGCCTTGGCAAAGGCCGGCGATGGCCCATGCGGTTCCGTCGGCGGATTTTTCCGGGCTTCACCGGCAAGACTGGTGACGGCGCGCCGATATGCCCATATAAGACCGCATGACTGACAGGAGTGCCGGGCATGAACGACCGCGAACACTGGGCGCCGCTGATGCGCATGAACGGGCTTGGCAACAAGATCCTGGTGATCGACATGCGCGGGCGGACCGACAAGGTCACCCCGCAGGCCGCCATCCGCCTCAACGCCCATCCCGACACCGCCTTCGACCAGATCATGGCGCTCTACGATCCGCGCGAGGATGCCCCCGACGGCTGGATCGACATCCTGAACTCCGACGGATCGATGGCCCAGGCCTGCGGCAACGGAACGCGCTGCGTCGCCGACTATCTGTTTTCCGCTGACGGGCGCAGCCATTTCGACTTCCGCACGATTGCAGGCGCGCTTGTCGCCGACCGGTTCGAAGACGGCCGGATTTCGGTGGATATGGGACCGCCGGAATTCGCATGGGAAAAGATTCCTCTCGCCGGCTCGCCCGGCGACACGACGCATATCGCGCTCTCCGAACCCTTCGAACCCGACCCCGCGCTGCAGCGCTTTTCCGCGGCCTCCATGGGCAATCCGCATGCCGTGTTCTTCGTGCCGCGCGATGTCGACAGCTACGATCTCCTCGCCTTCGGCCCGCGCTACGAGCATCATCCGATGTTTCCCGAGCGCGCCAATATCTCGCTGGCGCAGGTCACCTCGCCATCCTCGCTGTCGCTGAAGACCTTCGAACGCGGCGCGGGCCTGACGCTTGCCTGCGGCTCCGCCGCCTGCGCCGCCGCCGTCACCGCCGCGCGCACCGGCCGCACCCGCCGCAAGGTCTCGGTCTACGTGCCGGCCGGCGCGCTCGAGATCGACTGGCGCGAGGACGACGACCACGTCATCATGACGGGGCCGGCGGAACATGAGTGGTCGGGAAGAGTGGACCCCAACACGGGAGAATGGGAACGTTGAGTTTTTCTTCGTTGGGAAACGCGCTTAACAGCACCCCAGAGTTGTATTAAGCTTACCTCCGCGAGGGGGATCCAATGGCCACAGCATCCAATGACGGTCATTCAGGACTGCAGAGAAAGTGGCATCACCGGCTGACAGCACCGATACGCCAATTCTATAGCAACCCTTCCCGTCCCCAACTGGCTTTTTTCTGGCTCAATTTCGTATTGCCTGCCGGCTTTTATCTACTCGTGTCCGGCACGGTCCATTCGGTAGCCTTTTTTACCTACACCTTCTTCAAAGATCCCTATGAACCGAGCTCCGCCCTCCAGATGGCCGCGATTGCCAATCTGGTACTCAAACTGATCTTCTTTCTCGGCATTGAGGTAGCCAACCTCTATGCGATGCGGCGCTTTCGCAGAAGCAGGCTGGCCTTTCTCGCCGCCTTCGTCTTGAACCCGCTTGCCCTGCCCACAGGCATGACGGCCTTCCTGCCTGCCCTTCTCAGCATTCTCCCCACATGGTCCGATATCGTGACTGAAGGGCTTTCTCTGGCACGCACCGGCGCAATTTCACCCTCCTCACTCTTGCTGCTGGTCCTCACCGGCCAGCCCGTCCTGTGAGGAAAGCGAGATGGCAAGTCCTTCCGAACGCCTTGGTAATGCCCTGACAAAACGCTACCGGCGCATGCGCGGCGATAACGCATCACTGGCAGATGCTCTGCTTTCAAGATTGCAGCAGGCGGACCCTGCGCTGAAGGCATTTTTCTGGATCAATTTCATAGTGCCGGCGGCCTACAGATTCTATATCAGCAAGCTCGGTCTCTGGAGCCAGTCGGCAGTCATTGCCCCGTTCAGGCAGGGCCTTGAAAACGGAACATATACATGGGCCGACATCTATGCCGACCCGGCTCGGGCGTTCATGCTCAACTGGTTTCCACTTGAAGTGATGCTCACGTCATTTCTCGTACTGCAGGTTCTGAATGTACGCTGCATGAAGCGGTTTTCTGAGCGCAGGCGGCTGTTTCAGCTTGTCCTTGCCAGCAATTTTCTTGCATTGCCCATCGGCAGTATCGGCATCTTGCCGGTTCTGCCGCGCCTACCCTTTGATCTTGCCACGTATGCCTTCCACCTCTTGCTGCTTTGAAGGACGCCCTTTCATTTCGCGGCCCGTTAGGCCATATAGCGGGCAAACCGGAATCCGAGAATTATGACCGTCCGTACCCTGACATTCGGCTGCAGGCTGAACACCTATGAGAGCGAAGTCATGCTCAAGGCCGCGACCGAGGCCGGGCTTGAGGATGCGATCCTGGTGAATACCTGCGCGGTGACCGGCGAGGCCGTGCGCCAGGCGCGGCAGGCGATCCGCAGGGCGCGGCGGGAAAACCCGTCCACCCGCATCGTCGTCACCGGCTGCGCTGCGCAGACCGAGAAGGAGACCTTCGCGCGGATGCCGGAGGTCGATGCGGTGCTCGGCAACGCCGAAAAGCTCGAGGCCCGGCACTATCGCCGCCTGCCCGATTTCGGCGTTTCGGCGGAGGAAAAGCTGATCGTCAACGACATCATGAGCGTGCGCGATACCGCGCCGCAGATGGTGGAAAGCATTGATGGCCATGTGCGGGCCTTCCTGCAGGTGCAGAACGGCTGCGACCACCGCTGCACCTTCTGCATCATCCCCTATGGCCGCGGCAATTCGCGCTCCGTGCCGATGGGCGCGGTGATCGACCAGGCCCGCACGCTTGCCGAACAGGGCTATCGCGAAGTGGTGCTGACCGGGGTCGACGCCACCTCCTATGGCGCGGACCTGCCCGGCGAGCCGACGCTCGGCCTGCTGGCGAAGACGCTCTTGAAACAGGTGCCGGAGATTGCCCGCCTCAGGCTGTCATCGATCGACAGTATCGAGGTGGACCAGCATTTGCTCGATCTTCTGGCCGACGAGCCGCGCTTCATGCCGCATCTGCACCTCTCGCTTCAGCACGGCGACGACCTGATCCTGAAGCGGATGAAACGCCGGCATCTGTCGGCGGACGCGCTGGCCTTTATCGCAAAGGCGCGGGAACTGCGCCCAGGCATCGCCTTCGGCGCGGATTTCATCGCCGGCTTCCCGACCGAAACCGAAACGCATTTCGACAATCTGGTGCGTTTTGCCGAGGAGGCCGATATCGCCCAGCTTCACGTCTTCCCCTACAGCCCCCGCCCCGGCACGCCGGCGGCGCGCATGCCGCAGCTCGACCGGGCGCTGGTGAAGGAACGGGCGCGGCTTCTGCGCGAAACCGGCGAGCGGCTGAAGGCGCGACACTTCGCCGGCATGATCGGCAAAAGGGAAACCGTGCTCGCCGAACGCGGCGAGAACGGCCATACCGAAAATTTTGCGCCGGTCGCCACCCCCGGCCTCGAACCGGGCCGGTTCGTGACGGCCCGCATCATCGGCCATGACGGCAAACGGCTGATCGCGGATTTCAGCCCCGCCTGAGACGGGTTTTGGCTGTCCCGCGTTGACAAGCCTCCGCCGCAGCACGGATATAGGGGCAATGCGGGCGCGCCGGCTTGAAACAAACAGGAAAATATTCCCATGGCCCTTGGCTTCATGAAAAACGTCTTCACCTTCGGCAGGAAACAGGCCGCCGAGGAGAGCAAGCCGGAAGACGCAATCGCGCCGAGCGAAGCGGAAGCAATTGGCGCCGGCGAAGACGCCGAGGCCGCTCCCGTCGAAAAAACGCCTGCTGCGCCGGAAACGCTTGCCGAGGCGAAGAGCGCCGATCCCTGGGACGATGACAGCATTGTCGGCGGCGTGGTCGGCCCGGGCAGCAAGCCGCAGGAAGAGGCGGAGAACGAAGCCGAGGCATTGCCCGCCGCCGAGACGCATGAGGCCGAGCCGGAGCCGCGACCCGTTCCGGTCGAGGAGCCGGAGGAAACCACGCCGGTTGAAACAGCCTCCGATGAGAATGCCGACGCGCCGAAGCCCGACAGCCCTGCCGAGCCAGAAAAGCCTGCGGAAGCGCCCGAGCAGCCCGCGATCCGCAATCAGGGCTTCGAGATCGTTACCGGCAGAACGGTCGAGACTCCTGCCCCGCAACCGGCGAAACGGCAGAGCTGGTTCCAGCGCCTGCGCGCCGGCCTGTTCCGCACCTCGCAACAGCTTTCCGGCCAGATCGCGGCGCTTTTCACCAAGCGCAAGCTCGACGAGGACGCGCTGGAGGAGCTGGAGGACCTCTTGATCCAGGCCGATCTCGGCGTCGAGACCGCGATGCGGATTACCGATACGCTGTCTTCGGAACGCTACGGCAAGGATGTCAGCGGCAATGACGTCGTGCGCATCATGGCCGGCGAGATCACCAAGGTGCTGACCCCGGTCGCAAAACCGCTGCAACTCGACCTGTCGCACAAGCCGCATGTGATCCTGGTGGTCGGCGTCAACGGCACCGGCAAGACCACCACGATCGGCAAGCTCGCCGCCAAGCTGACCCGCGCCGGCCTGAAAGTGACGCTCGGCGCCGGCGACACATTTCGCGCGGCCGCGATCGAGCAGCTGAAAATCTGGTCGGAGCGCACCGGCGCCGAATTCGTCGGCACCAAGCTGGGCGCGGACGCGGCGGGCCTTGCCTATGACGCCTTCAAGCGCGGCCAGGAAAACGGCTCCGATGTCGTGATCATCGACACCGCCGGCAGGCTTCAGAACAAGGCCGAGCTGATGGATGAGCTTGCCAAGATCGTGCGCGTGCTCGGCAAGCTCGATCCCGACGCCCCGCACACCGTGCTGCAGACGCTCGACGCCACCACCGGCCAGAACGCCATGAACCAGGTGGAAATCTTCCGCAATATCGCCGGGGTTTCCGGGCTGGTGATGACCAAGCTCGACGGCACCGCCCGCGGCGGCATTCTGGTGGCGATCGCCGCCAAGCACAAATTGCCGGTCTATTTCATCGGCGTCGGCGAAGGCATCGACGACCTCGAACCCTTCGAGGCCGCCGAATTCGCCGAGGCGATCGCCGGCCGGCAGGTGGAAGAGCAGGATTGATCGCGGTAGCCTGAGCGCAAGCCGCAGAGCCCCCATCGGCCTCCCTCTGGGGGAGAGATTGTTTGTCGCGATATGGGGAGGCCCGCACTATCGCGAGGTCCACCCCCAAATGCCGTTTTTGCGCCTCACATACCCAAATTCGCCGTTTTTGGGGTTGATGAGGCGCGTCTGACAGGCCACTTAGCAGATCACAAGCACAAAACCGGCGGAACGATGACCGACACCACGAAAAAACTGACCACGGAGCAGAAGGAAGAACCGTTCCTCAAGCTTGCCTTCGAGCTCGGCCCGCTGATGGTCTTCTTCTTCGCGAATTTCCGCGGCGAATGGCTGATGAACACCTTTCCGGCGCTTTCCGTGTTCGGCACGCCGCTTCTGGTGGCGACCGCGCTGTTCATGATCGCGACCGTGATATCGCTGATCGGTTCGCGCATCATGCTTGGCAATATCCCGCTGATGCCGCTGGTTTCGGGTGCGGTGGTCATGGTGTTCGGCGCTCTGTCGATCTGGCTGCAGGACGAGACCTTCATCATGATGAAGCCGACCATCGTCAACGGCCTGTTCGCCGCCGTGCTGCTGGGCGGGCTTGTCTTCGGCCGTTCGTTGCTCGGTTACGTGTTCCACTCCGCCTTCAAGCTCGATGACGAAGGCTGGCGCAAGCTCACCTTCCGCTGGGGCCTGTTCTTCGTATTCCTGGCCGTCCTCAACGAAGTGGTCTGGCGCAATTTCTCCGCCGATTTCTGGGTCAACTTCAAGGTCTGGGGCACGATGCCGATCACCATCGCCTTCACGCTTTTCCAGATGCCGCTGATCAACCGGCATACGGTGAACCCGGCGGAAGAGGAAGCGGAGGAGAGCTGACGCCTCTCGTCTCTTCCGCGTCAGTTCATCAGCTTCGACGCCGGGCCGATGCTGCGGTTGATGACGGGCAGGATTTCCTTTTCATAGGACGCTTGGTCGATCGGGCCGATCTTCTTGAAGATAATGGTGCCGTCGGCGCCGACCACGAAGGTTTCGGGAATGCCGTAGACGCCCCAGTCGATCGCCTCCGCGCCGTTCTCGTCGACGCCGATCGCGGCATAGGGATTGCCGAGCTCATTGAGGAATTTCAGCGCGTTTGCCGGCTTGTCCTTGTAGTTGATGCCGACGAGATTGATCGCCGGATCCTTCGACAGTTCCAGAAGATAGGGGTGCTCGGCGCGGCAGGGAATGCACCATGAGGCGAAGACGTTCACCAGCGTGAACTTGCCTTCGATTTCCGTATCTGTGAGCGCCGGGCGGTTGCTGCCCTCAAGCGCGGGCAGATTGATCGCAGGCGCCGGCTTGCCGATGAGGACGGAGGGAATTTCGGACGGATCGTGACCCGATACGAACTGCCAGCCGAACACGCCGAAGAGCCCGACAACGACGACCAGAGGAATGGCCGCGACGAGATAGCGGCGCGTTTTGCCCTTCCCGCTTTCGCTCATGAGCGGCCCCGGACGCTGCGGCGGGCGGCGCCCGCCTTTTCCAGAGCGTCAAGCTCGCGTCGTCTGGCGCGGCCGTCGACGAGCAGCCAGAGCACCAGCGCGGCGAACACCAACGCGGTCGCGCCATAGGCGGCGTAGATGAAGAAGGCGTGGCTCAATTTGTCATCCTCGGCGCTTCCGCCCGGCTGGCCGCGACCCGGCGCATGGCGGAAACGCGGCGGCGCAGGATCTCGTTGCGCATGGCGGCAAGATGCATGGTGAAGAAGGCGAAACTATAGGCGAGCGCCATAACGGCAAGCGGCCACAGAAACACCGGATCGATCGTCGGCCCGTCCAGCCGGATCACGCTTGCCGGCTGATGCAGCGTGTTCCACCAATCGACCGAGAACTTGATGATCGGGATGTTGACCACGCCGATGAGAATCAGGATCGCGGCAAGGCGGGCGGCGCGCTGGGGCTCGTCCACCGCGCGGTGCAGCGCGATGATGCCGAGATACATCAAAAACAGGATGAACACCGAGGTCAGCCGCGCATCCCAAACCCACCACGCGCCCCACATCGGCTTGCCCCAGAGCGAGCCCGTCAGCAGCGCCAGAAAGGTGAAGGCGGCCCCGATAGGAGCGGCAGCCTTGTGCGCGACATCGGCGAGCGGATGACGCCAGACCAGCGTGCCGAGCGCGGCAAAAGCCATCACCACATAGCACATCATCGAAAGCCAGGCGGCGGGCACGTGGATATACATGATCCGCACCGTATCGCCCTGCTGGTAATCGGCCTCGGAGGTGAAGGAGAGATAAAGCCCGACGGCGAAGAGCACGACGGTGATCGCGATCATGGCCGGCAGCACGCGCCGGACGAGGCCCAGAAACCGCGTCGGGTTCGCAAGCCCCGAAAACATTCCGCCCTTTGCCATCGTCTGGTTCATCGCCGTCACCGCTTGCTGTCGATCATGGTTTCGCTCAATCATCCGCCTGACGCAAGGCCACAGCCGCGGCGACCGGGCCGACCACCGCAAAAAACAATGTGATCGCGGTGAGCAGCAGGAAGGGCGGCAGGAAGGGGTCGATATCGGAGGTCACCGCATAGCTCGCCCCGACGCCGAAGATCAGCACCGGGATCGAGAGCGGCAGGATCAGGATCGGCACCAGCAGCCCGCCGCGCGGCAGCGAGACCGCGATGGCCGCCCCCGCCGCGCCGATAAAGGTGATCGCCGGGGAGCCGACGAGAAGCGTGACGAAGGCCGCGCCGAGCCCGGCCGGGCCGATATTCATCAACAGTCCCATGGCCGGCGACAGGATGACAAGCGGCAGAACATAGCCGGTCCAGTGCGCCAGGCATTTGACCAGCACAATCAGCACCAGCGGCTCGTCGCGCATCTTCAGAATGTCGAGCGAACCGTCATCGCGCTCGGCGCGGAACATCCGGTCGAGCCCGATCAGCGTCGACAGCAGCACCGCGATCCACACCATGGCCGGGCCGATCCGCGCAAGCAGCACCAGATCGGGACCGACTCCGAAGGGCACGACCGCGACCACCGACAGGAAAAACAGCAGGCCCACCAGCGCGCCGCCGCCGGCGCGGACAGACAGAAGCACATCGCGGCGATAAAGCGCCCACATCGCTTAAGCCTCCGCATCCATGAACGGGTCGGCGGCAAGCCGCACCGGGCCGGAAAAGCGCATTTCCCGCGCATTTGCGAGATCGAGCGGCTCATGCGTGGCCGCGATCACGATCCCGCCCGCGGCAAGATGCGCGTTCATGAGGCCAGAAAACAGCGCCTTCGCCGCGCTGTCGAGCGCCGCGGTCGGCTCGTCGAGCAGCCATACCGGGCGATGGCTGCATAAGAGCCGCGAAAACGCGATCCGCCGCTTCTGCCCCGCCGATAGAAAACCGAAAGGCAGGTCGAGTACGTCGATCAGGCCGACCGCATCGGCGGCGTCATCCACCGCCATCCCCGCGCCGTCGCCGAAATCGCCCGTCAGGGCCTTCCAGAAGACGAGGTTCTCGCGCGCCGTCATCTCCGGCTTCATTGCGTTGAGATGGGCGAGATAATGGGCGGCGAAGGCAAGCGGCAGGGGCTCGGCACCCTCCCCGGCAAGAAACCACGACTTGCCTTCCGCCCCGCCGACCAGCCCCAGCATTGCCCTGAGCGCGGTCGACTTTCCCGCCCCGTTCGGGCCCGTGAACACCAGGCTCTCGCCGGCGACAAGCGACAGCGAAAGCCCGCTGAAAATCAGCATGTCGCCCCGGCTCACGGTCAGATCATCGGCCCTGACGGCAATTGTCATGATGTCTCTATCCCTGGAGCCGTCTCTGCCGCCCGAACGGCAAATTTAAAAAAAATTCAAATTTCAACACAGTTGATCTGGCACCTTTCTTAGAAATTATCTATAAGATGCGCAACCACGCCAGCGGCCGGCGTGAATCACATCCTTGCGCCGAACCTGGGGCATTTGTCCCACGTGCGGACAGCGGAAATGGTCGTACCCGCATCCTGATGTCGTAAGTACATGGGCGTTCGCACGGCTGGTCTAGGCCAATCAGAATGAGCGGGGTTTTATCCGTGGCTAAATCACTGGACAGTTTTGAATGTCGTTCCACACTCGATGTGGGCGGAAAAGAGTATGTCTACTACAGCCTGCCAAAGGCCGAGGCGAACGGGCTCGAAGGCGTATCGAAGCTTCCGTTCTCCATGAAGGTTCTTCTGGAAAACCTGCTTCGCAACGAAGATGGCCGCTCGGTCACCAAAGACGACATTCTTGCTGTCGCCAAGTGGCTTAACGACAAGGGCACGGCCGGCGCCGAGATCGCCTATCGCCCGGCCCGCGTGCTGATGCAGGACTTCACCGGCGTTCCCGCCGTCGTCGACCTGGCCGCCATGCGTGACGGAATTGTCAATCTCGGCGGCGATCCGGAAAAGATCAACCCGCTGGTGCCCGTCGACCTCGTCATCGACCACTCGGTCATCGTCGACGAATTCGGCACGCCGCAGGCCTTCGCCCACAATGTCGAATATGAATACAAGCGCAACGGCGAGCGCTACCGCTTCCTGAAGTGGGGCCAGCAGGCGTTCAAGAACTTCCGCGTTGTGCCGCCCGGCACCGGCATCTGTCACCAGGTGAACCTCGAATATCTCGGCCAGACCGTCTGGACCAAGGAAGAGGACGGCGCGACCGTCGCCTATCCCGACACCTGCGTCGGCACCGACAGCCACACCACCATGATCAACGGTCTCGGCGTTCTCGGCTGGGGCGTCGGCGGCATCGAGGCGGAAGCCGCCATGCTCGGCCAGCCGGTCTCGATGCTGCTGCCGGAAGTCATCGGCTTCAAGCTCACCGGACAGCTCAAGGAAGGCGTCACCGCGACCGACCTCGTGCTGACCGTGGTTCAGATGCTGCGCAAGAAGGGCGTCGTCTCCAAATTCGTCGAGTTCTACGGCGCCGGCCTTGATTCGATGACGCTCGCCGACCGCGCCACGATCGGCAATATGGGTCCGGAATACGGCGCGACCTGCGGCTTCTTCCCGGTCGACTTCGAAACGCTGCGCTATCTCGACATGTCGGGCCGCGCCAAGGACCGCATCGCGCTGGTCGAAGCCTATTCGAAGGCGCAGGGCATGTACCGCGAATCGGGCGGCGAGAACCCGGTCTTCACCGATACGCTGGAACTGGACCTCGGCGACGTCGTGCCGTCCATGGCCGGCCCGAAGCGCCCGGAAGGCCGGATCGCGCTCGAAAATATCGCCTCCGGCTTTTCCGAAGCCATGGTCGACATGTACAAGAAGGACAAGGGCGAGATCGACAAGCGCTATGCCGTGGAAGGCACCGATTACGATCTCGGCCATGGCGATGTCGCGATCGCCGCGATCACGTCCTGCACCAACACCTCCAACCCCTCGGTGCTGATCGCCGCCGGGCTGCTTGCCCGCAACGCCGTCGCCAAGGGCCTGAAGACCAAGCCCTGGGTCAAGACCTCGCTCGCGCCCGGATCGCAGGTTGTCGCCGAATACCTGGAAAAGGCTGGTCTGCAGGATGACCTCGACGCGCTCGGCTTCAACCTCGTCGGTTTCGGCTGCACCACCTGCATCGGCAATTCCGGTCCGCTGCCGGCTCCGGTCTCCAAGACCATCAACGACAAGGGCCTGATTGCCGCCGGCGTTCTGTCGGGCAACCGCAACTTCGAGGGCCGCATCTCGCCGGACGTTCAGGCCAACTACCTGGCCTCCCCGCCGCTGGTCGTCGCCCATGCGCTGGCCG
>MDSV01135249.1_pt1 | contig 16299 bp, 13 predicted proteins | sample 810851 | NCBI WGS metagenome assembly MDSV01 (sample SAMN05326640, study PRJNA326480) | marine metagenome | isolation source: seawater | place: Atlantic Ocean: North East | collected 2012 | reverse complement strand
GGATTATTTAGCAGAGGTACAACAAAGAGCTGAAGGAAAAGACCTATCTACATTAGGTGGATCAGTCAAATTTGTTGTAGGCGAAAGTATTGTCATGATTGATGGCATAAGTGGTGAAATATCAACTAATGATAGCGAAGCTACATGTACCGTAACAACTGACGATGAAACAATGCAGGCGATTATGGATGGATCTTCAAGCCCACAGGCAGCTTTTATGACTGGAAAATTAAAAGTTGCTGGTGATATGAGTATGGCATTAAAAATTCAATCAGTAATTTCATAAATATCAGGGCCTGTAGCTCAGTTGGTTAGAGCAACGGACTCATAATCCGTCGGTCGTAGGTTCGAGTCCTGCCAGGCCCACTTGAAAACTAAATATGCTTATTTGACCAGTGGAAGTTTATTTTTCTTAACGTTTTTAATTCCACCAAATTTATACCCATTATCAATATTCGATTTATCTGAATTAATTTTGATAGTTTGTTTCATTTTTAATATAATTTTTTTCTTAAGTATAAATATAGATAATAAAAAAATAATTTGGCAAGATAAAAGAATTTGGAACATTTTAATTATTTATTTAGTAATTCTATTTTTTATATCTGATTGGGACTCTTTTATTTTAAGATTGATATTTTTTACTTTAATTGGTTACTCAATATTTTTAATTTTAAAATCTTCAAACAATATTTTATTTTATGAATATTTTCTATTCCCATCAATAATTGTTGTTTTAATAAATTTAATATTATCTCTATTTAAAATTTCTTTTCTTGAAAATACACTTGGGTGGATAAGCTATTTCTATGAAGACCCAAATTTTTTCCAATCTGGGAGATTAGCTGGCCTTCAGGGTTCGGGTCCAAATGTAGCAGGAGCTCTTTTTTCATTTCTCACAATTATTTACCTCTCATATTTTTTTAAAACTAATAGAAAATTTTATTTGTTTTTTTCCTTTCTCTCTTTTTATCTAGTTTTTATTTCATTTTCAAGAGGATCTTACATTTCTTTAATAGCATGCCTTATTTTGTATGTTATATTGAACAAGTTTTCGTTGAAAAAAACAATTTTTAGTTCAGTTTTACTTATATTTTCATCTTTTGGATTTATTTATTTTGGTAATTCAGAAATAATTTTAAAAGAAAGTGATAGAAGCTATCTAACAAATATTGCTCTTCAAAATATTGAGGTATTTCAGGGACTGGGAGGAGGAGATTATATTAAAGAAATTTATAAAAATTACTTACTTTCCATAGATCCTGAAATATTAGAGGGGTCTCTAAACATAGAACTTAATAAGGTTGAGCTCGGGATAACTCCTGAGGAGTACAGAGATTCTAATATCGATTTTTATATTGGCACTTCTGGCTCAGGTTATGAAATATTACAAAACAGTTTTATTGTGGATGAATGTGAATATGACAGAAGAACATGTCAGTACCAACGACTAACTAAAGATACTTTATCTAAATTTGCTTCTGTGATACTTGAAGCTTCAATTAATGATTCAGTTGAATACGTAAATAATTCAATTTGTTTAGATAATTCAGCTTTTGTATCTAGAGGTGAATTTGCATGTTTTGTAAAGTCAATAAATAGTAAATTATTTGTATATGACTATAAAATATTTGACTATATTGATATCGAAAATTTAGAAACTAAAGACAGCCTAAGTTTCTTAAAGTTTAACTATATGTTTCCAGAGTGTGAAGAGTCTGCGACTTTCGGTTGTCCAAATAGAGAAATGGCTTTAGGAGAGTTGGCTGTCATAATTGAAAGCCTAATATATGAGAAAAAAATTCTACCTATTCAAAATTTTGAAACCTTCTGCACTGAGTGTTCTTATCAAAATGTATATGGCTTTATTAAGTTTGAATATGATAAAGTCCAAGGATTATTACCAAGAAGCATCTTTAAGTTTTCTACTTCAAACAATGGAGTAGATTGGGACCTTGTTGGCTCCCAAAGGACATCAGGTAGTATTTTAGAATTAAATATAAACTCTGGGTATTTAGAAATAGGTGGTCACTCAGATGGTCAATCGTTTGGTAATACTTTTCTTGATGCGTCAGTACACAGTATAGAAATTACAGATAAAGATTCAAATAGAGTATTAACATTTGATAAAGGTAATTTAAATAAAGATTATTTCGTATTTAAACCAAACTCATATGATTTATATAATTCTAAAGTTACCTTTAATCAAGAAAATATAAAACTATTTAGACCAAATAAATATTGGCTTGCAATTGAAAATACTTTTAACTTTAGTGATGATTTTGTAATTATTTTAGAGTTATCATTTCCAGAAGTTCCTTGGGAACGCCAAACTATCATATCAAATACATCTTCAGGTACTAATGAGCATCAATCTTGGAAACTTGAAATTGATGATGGTCGATTTTTTTTCCAATGGGCTGATGCTGAAGGATCGATGAAAGATAATTATGTCATCGGTGACAAAAGTCTGAGAAGTGGAATTCTTTCACAAAGAAATGGTCTATTAATAAATAAGAGTTCACCCATTGTAGATCCTTCTAATCTAAGCCAGCTTACAACTGCCCATAATGGGTATTTAACATTCTCAGTTGAATTTGGATTATTTTGGTCTTTTCTCTTATATATAATTCTTTTATATTCAATTATTTTTATATATCAAAATTTAAATAAAAATAAAAAAGACCTAATAATGTTCTTATCTTTAATAATTTTTCTAGTCACTAATCTGACAAATGATATGATTTATTCACCAGATATTTATTTATTTTTTATGCTTTCTTTGGCGATTTCCTATTCTTCAATTAATGATTCAGAAACTAAAAAGTCATAAAAATAATTAGTTAATACAAGTACTTGTGCATTGTTTTGTGTCGTATAATTTGTTGTTGGAACTGTTAGCTTCTTGGAATTATCAAAATCTAAGTTTCGATAATTCCAAAGAATTCTAGCAGCATTATTTGTTGACAGTTTTTCGTCAACAACAAATGTGTCTTCTAAAGCATTTATAAACTTAAACAGAGAGTTTAAGTTACCAAAATTTTTAACTTCACTTAACAATGACGAAACCACATATTGTTCTTTTATTATTCTTGTTAAGTCACTCACACCAGGCATCTTCTTCCATTCAGAATTATCATTTCCTTCTTGGTCTAGAATTTTCTCACCTACTAAAATTTCAGTATTTCTTGACACAACCCAATTTAAAGTAATTTCACCATTAACGATTTGGCAACCTTTTTGAAGCTCGAATGAGTATCCTTCTCTCTGAGTTTCCTCAACACAAATTTTTATTCCACCAATGCTATCTATAATTTTTTCAAACCCTTCAAAGTTGAATTTAGCAAAGTGTTCAACTTTTAATCCGGTTAAGTTTAAAATGACTGCTGACAAGTTTTCTGGTGCATTTCCGCAAGAATTTCTTTTAAACGAGGAATTAATCCTCTCTAAATTTCCAGTACAGGGATTTTCAATTAATAGATCTCTTGGCAGGGATACTAGACTTAGTTGATTATTTTTATCTACTAATCCTAAGATTAATACGTCAGCTCTTTCACCCACAACATCACCCCTTGATTCTGATGATTCTTCTGAGCGTCTATCCGATCCTATAATTAAGTAAGTAGTAAATAAATTATCAATCCTTTTTGAATTATTAAATTGTATTACACTCGGTTCCTTAATTTGTAATTCTTCAATTATGGATTCTTCTTGCTCCTCTGCAGAATTCCCAGTATTAAAATTTGATAATGTAGTAGTAGTTTCACCCCTAGATATATTTTCAATTGTGTCATCATTGAATTCTTGAGTTTCAAAATTAGGAATTAAGTTATAAGCAACTAACGCGATGATTATTAAAAATAACCCTGTTAAAATTTGCCATTTATTTTTTTTCATATTCAAATGTAAACTATAATGAGGTAGTTTTTTAAATGGGATAATATGGAAAAAAATTATACAGTTATTGCTGCAGGTGGGCTTGGTACCCGCTTAAAAGACTATAAGAATAATTTACATACAAAAGTTTTAATTCCGATTGGAAACTATTCGATGATATCTCGTCAAATAATTCAATTAAAAAGTTGGGATTTGAAAAATTTTGTTGTGGTAACTAATCCTGAATTTCATGAATTAATTAAAAATGATTTACAACAAAACTTTCCTAATGACAAATTTGAATACGCAATTCAACAAGAACAACTTGGTATTGCACATGCTTTAAAACAAGCACAACCTTTTGTAGAAGAAGGCTCTAAAATTTCATTCGTACTCGGAGATAATTTTATTGGTTCAAATCCTTTCTTAAATAAAGATTTTGGTAATAGTGGCTATCAAGCATATTTGACACTTAAAGAAGTAACTAATCCACAAGACTTTGGTGTTGCTGAAGTCAGAGATATGAAAATAATAAACTTAATTGAAAAACCAAAAAAATACATTTCAAATCTTGCAATACTTGGATTCTACCAGTATGACTATAGTTGCTTCGCATTAATTGATAGTCTGAATAAATCAGATAGGGGAGAGTTTGAGATAACTGATTTAAATCAGAAATATTTAGAAATGGGTTTAATCAAATATAATATAAATAATTCATGGTGGATCGATGCCGGTACACCCGAAAGAATAAAAGAACTAGAAAATAAATTAATCTAATGGTTTCATATTTTGAAATTTAATAAATATGCTGACTATTGATATTAAATATATAATAAATGCAGTATTTGCAAATTTATCTAATTGAATTGTTATTCCAATAATTATGAATACAAATAAATTCATTGTTATAAAAATAAATATAATGTTTTCAATAGTATAACCTCTATTTAATAACCTATGAGATATATGATCAGTGCCGCCGGTCGTAGGGGGTATATTATTTCTAATTCTATAAACAAGTACTGTTAAGAAATCAAGTAAGGGTATTGTAAAAAATAAAAATACAGGCGCTATTGAGTTATATAGTCCCGAAATACCACTCGGATTCCATGAAAATAAAATACTTATAAATCCAAATATAAAACCAACAAACAGACTTCCAGAATCTCCCATGTAAACCTTTGCGGGGGGAAAGTTAAAAATTAAAAACCCAAGTAAACAAAAGAATAAAATCAGACTTACATCTGCAAGATAATTCTGATTAGAAATAAAAGACAGTAGCGTTATAGCAATACAAATGAACATACAATTTACCGCTGCAAATCCATCCATATTATCAATAAAATTTATTGAATTTATCAAGGTTATGACCCATAGAGTTGTAAAAATAAAATTTAGAATATTATTAATATCAACCCGAAGAAGAAATTCAATATTGATGGTTTGCTCGAATATATATATTGGGACTCCCACAAAAATAAATTGAAATAAAATTTTAAGTCTCCAACTAAGTTCGTAAAAGTCATCTAGAACACCAAGTATTGAAATACTTAATGCAAAGATTGAAATGTTTACCATTTTTGGATCTGCTTCACCCAGTAGTCTTACTGATATAAAAAAACTTACTGCCATAGCCACTCCTCCAAGTGGTATTACTCCAATACTGTTTAATCTCTTTTGAGAACTGTTTTTAAATTTATAGTTTTTATAAAAATTTATAATTAAAAAACAAAATAATCCTGACAAAATAAAGGCAATAACAGAAGCAACATAAATTGAAACTTGGAAGTCATCAAGTATATTCATTATAAATTTTCCTAAATTCATTTGATATTGCTTGAACTGAGTAGTTCATCATAATTTTTTCTCTAGCATTGATAAATTTTTCATACGGAATACGGTCACTTAGTTTTTCAATTGATTTTATATAATCATCAATATTATTACCATGAATTAAATCTCCAAATTTGGTTTTATTTATAATTTCATTCATACCTGGTATATCATTTGCAATACAATACAAACCTACATAGATACCTTCTATTAATATTCTTGAGAAACCTTCGTGATAACTTGGTTGAATTAATATATCAAACTCATGCAATCTATTGTTTACATCTATTTCACCTAAATATTTTATATTTGGATTATTTTGAATAATTTTAAACTCTTCTTTACTAACACTACTTTTATTTCCAAAATCTGGTGAACCAGCAATGAAAAAGTCAATATCATTTCTTCCTTGCAATTTTTCTGCTATTTCAATATATTCATAGATTCCTTTTTCCCTCATTAGTCTTCCAACGAATATTATTTTTTTTAGTTCGTTATCGTTTTTAGTTTTAAAATCTGAAATATTTAAACCACTACCTTCAATAATTTTTAGATTATTTTTATAATTTGAGTATTTTGTAAAAGTTTCCATGTTACTTTTATTTTGAAAAATTATTAACTGAACAATTTTATTAATTCTTAATAATATTATCGGTCGTACTAAGTTTTTTAAAATTTTTGCTAAAAAACTATCAGCAAATATAAATCCCAAGCCAGTTATTGAAACAATTACTTTGAACTTTTTTTTAAGAAAAATTGTAGAAATTATAAAAATATATAAAGATTTAATAGTAAAAATATGAATGATGCTTTCATCACAAATGCTGTTTAAAATTTTTCTTAATTTGATTAAACTATTTGTATCCAATAACTTTGTTCTGTCTATTTCCCAGTTTATTTTTTCAAAATATGTCTTATTTTTTTCTATGTCTCCTTCCGACAATGGACATATGGAGGAAATTTTAAAATCTGTGTTAAGCTTTTCTACAATATCTGTTCTAGACCTTTTTAAAATCCAATATGAGTGTGCTAAATAATAAATCACTAATGTTATTATAAAGTCATTAAGTCGTTAAAAAGGTTATTATCACCATATGAATGTTGTTGTAGTCGGAGTTGGTTATGTTGGATTAATTACTGGTCTTTCTTTAGCTAAGCTTGGAAATAAAGTTACATTTTTAGATACTGATAAATCAAAAATAGATAAGCTTACTTTAGGTATCGCGACATTTGAAGAACCCGAACTTGAAGATTACCTAAATGATTCAAAAATTTCTAATAAAGTAATTTATCTTAATTCTTATGAAGAAGTTAATTGGGATGATTGTGATGTTGTATTAGTGTGTGTACAAACTCCAACAAACGATTCTGGTCAAGTTAATTCCAAATTTATTTCAAATGTCTTTAATTCAATAAATGGTAAGGTTTCTAAAAACTCAGTTATATGTGTTAAGTCAACAATTCATCCGATAGCTTTAAAAGATGTAATTAATGAAACGAATATTAATTTTGATAATTTAGTATTCAATCCAGAATTTTTAAGAGAAGGTTCTGCGTTCTTTGATTTTTTTAATCCAGATAGAATTGTAGTAGGATCAAATAATTTAAAGCATTCAGAAATTATTGCAAGCTTATATAAGAATCTTGATTCAGAATTAGTTTTTACTGACCCAATAAGTTCGCAATTAATCAAATACTTGTCAAATACCTATCTTCCAATGAGGCTATCTTTTGTAAATGAAGCCATAAGACTTTCTGATGCTTTAAATGCAAATTTTTCTGATGTTCTGAGAGGCATTGGTCTTGACGCAAGAATTGGAGATAATTATTTTAGACCATCACCTGGCTGGGGAGGGTCTTGTTTTCCTAAAGATGTGAAAGAAGTAAATAGTTTATCAGAGCTTAGTAATTTAAGTCTTCCAATAATTAATGCTATTTCGGAATCTAATGATTCGCATCAACTATGGTTTTCAGAGAAGATTATCAGTTTAATGATTTCCAATAACTTGGAAAGGGTCTGTTTACTTGGTGGAGCTTTTAAGGAAAACACAGACGATACTAGATATTCACCAACTTTTAATATTTACAATATATTAATAAAAGAAGATGTAGAAGTATCAATTTATGATCCTAATTTAGACTTACCAAATGAATTTAATCAAATTGAAACCGTTGATAATAGCTCACTTTTTGTAGAGATGTATCCACTTGGTGAGACTTTTGACACAATTAAAAATACTATAAACACACTAAGCAATTTTGTTTATTTCAAAATTTGGGATTGAGAATGAATTATGTAATTACCGGAGGAGCAGGGTTCATAGGTAGTAATTTAATAAGAGAATTAATTGATACTGCAAAATCAATTTATGTTTTAGATAATCTCCTTACAGGTTCTTTAGGAAACCTTGAAACTTTTAAAAAATATGAAAATTTTAATTTTATAAACCACGATATACAGCACCATTTTGAAGCTAATTTTGAGATTGATCATGTTATACACTTAGCAAGTTGTGCTTCTCCCGTCTCATATCAGAGTAACCCAATTAACACTCTTAAATCAGGAAGTATTGGAACAATTAATGCATTAGGAATTGCGAGAAAACATAATGCTAACTTTTTATTAGCTTCAACATCAGAAGTTTATGGAGATCCAAAAGTATCTCCTCAAAGAGAAGATTACTGGGGAAATGTAAATCCTGTAGGTCCCAGAAGTATGTACGACGAATCTAAAAGATTTGCAGAAGCAGCTACTCAGTCATATATTTCTGAGTACTCATTAAATGCAAAGATAATAAGAATATTTAATACTTTCGGACCAGGCATGAAGCTTAATGACGGTAGGGTAGTTACCAATTTTATTGTTCAAGCACTTAATGAGAAAGACATTACTATCAATGGTGATGGGACTCAAACCAGATCTTTCTCCTATATACAAAATACTATTGATGGGATTGTTTTAGCACTCAGGTATGGATCTCCAGATATATTTAATATAGGAAATGATGAAGAAATCACAGTTCTTGAATTAGCTGAAATAATTATTCGTCTTACTAATTCAAATTCAAGAGTTATCCATAAAGAAAAGCTAATAGATGACCCAATGATGCGAAAGCCAGATTTAACTAAATCTAGGAAAATTCTCGGATATGAGCCAAAAGTGAATTTAGAATCTGGTTTAATAAAAACAATTGAATGGGTGCAAAAAGAACTAGGTTAAATATATTTTTCTAATCTGTCATTAAGTGTTGATAAAGAGTGATTTTCTAGTTCAATTTCAGCATTATGAATGACTTTTTCAATACTATCAATTTTTAAATTATTTAAATTTTTAACTAGACTATTTTGGTTGCTAAAGCGATAGTTTTTGCTTTCCTCACCATAGAAAACATCAAAGTCATTATTATTGTAAAAATTAACAATTCCATTTGCCAAAGTTTCCAATATAGATTTATCAAAAAACCCTGGACCTGAACAGTTAAAATTAACATCATATTTTGGAAGAATGGTATTTAACTCTTTGTGAAGTACTTTACCTAAAAAATTTATATTTTTATTTTTTGCGTATTTTCTCTTTAATTCCTTTAAATAATTCTCATCTTCTTTATTTAAAGTTCCACCAATAATATCTAACTTATTATTTTTATATGAAGATTTTAAAAAAGACTCAATAGCAAATTCAATATTTTTTGATCGAGATATTCGTGATAAGATCAAAAAATTTTCTATTTTAAATTCTTTTCTTTCATACCTAAATAAATCTAAATTAATTGAATGACCTATTGTTATTACTTTTTTAGACCTATAAGGAAAAGAACTCATAGAAGCTGTTAAAACCCATTCAGATAATTTATATGCTAGGTATAAAATATATTTTTTATATCCACGAGTAGGGCCAGGGTGAGTAAACCACATAGAAGATGGTATATTATATTTTTTTAATAGAATAGATACAACTAATAAAGAAATTGGTGACATGTGGGAAAAACACCTGTCGTATTTTTTTGATTTAAGAAGTTTATTGACAGTTTTGTATAAATAAATGTATTTTGTAAATTTTCCAGATTGCTGTTTTTTTCCATAAATTTTTATATTTTTTTCTAAGCTGGGCATAGAATTCAATCGTAAAGTTACAACATCGACACTTTTAAAGTTTTTAGATATTTCTTTAATCCAATCAATAGTAAAACCTAATGAGGTATCTTTCTCATCTATTGCTAGATTTAAATATAAAAGATTATTTTTCATATAAGGACTTTTCAATTTTTTTCCAATTGTTTAAAAATTTTCCATTTCCTGATAGATTGCTTGAAAGTTCATAACATTTTTTGACTAATTCATTTTCTAACTCTTCATTATTAAAAAAATCTGAAAGTTTTGTTATCAACTGTTGTTGATTGTCAGTTTCATAAAGCAAAGTACCTCCAACTGAGCCAAATGGAGTAGACACACCGTCAATTTCTGATGAAATACTTGGGAGTTGACAAAGGCCACTTTCAATTAAAACTCTCGGTAGTCCCTCAAAAGAACTAGCCATGAGCAATAACCTGGATTGCTTCATTATATCTGAAACTTCTTCTGGAGATTTTTGTCCTAAGAATGAAATATTGTGTATATTATTTGTATTTATAAAATTTTGACATTCTTCCATATAAATTTTATTAGGAGTGTTTCCAACTACAAGAAATTCAAACTTATATTGATTAAGTTTTGAAAATTCAGAAAATGATTTGATTAAAAATAGAACTCCTTTTCGAGGTATAATATTTCCTACAAAAAGTAATTTGTTATTCTTAATTTTCAATTCTGGTTTACAAAATGTTGTATTGTCTACCCAAGCAGGAAAACTCAAATTATTTTTGTTATACAAATTACCTAATTCTTGAGTTTGTTCATAGTGAACACCACGAATGAAATCACAATTTCTATATGAAAAATTTGAAATGATATTTGAAATTTTAATAATGAAATTTTTAAAATAAAAATTTCTTTGATTGAGTAACAAATCTAAATAATTTCCATGATGTTCAATAATTATATGAAAATTGACTATGTTTAGTTTTTTTAAAATTACTGGAATCAAAGCAGATATCGGATCTCTTGCGGAAACAATTTCAATGTTCTTTTTTCGGACAAAAAATAAAAAATTAAAAATATTAATGAAATAAAAATAAATATAGTTAATGATTAATGAATTAAATTTTTTAATATATTTGATTGTTGTATATTCAAATCTCACTTCACCCGGTTTTTTGTTGTTTGAAAATACAAAAATATTATATCCTTCAGATAACTCTTTAAATTTCTGTTCATCAGAATTAGACAAAGTTAATCCATAATCAGTAGCCCCATAAAATAATAAATTTCTCATTCTTTAAACAATTCTATATATTTACTAAAATTTTTTTCTTCATTAAATTTTTCTTCTAGTGTAAATTTAGAATTTTGTTTTTTTTGGTTTGCTAATTTAGGGTTGTTTAGTATTTCATAAACTAGATATTTTATCTCTTTCTCATCAGGTTTTATTCCGTTTTCAAGATTAAGAACCCAACCATTATTTCCATTTTCAAGTATTTCATTAGAGCCACCAATTGGGGTTGATATAACAGATAAGTTATAATTTATTGCTTCTAGAAGAACATGTGGAAGGCCCTCGTAAGCTGACGCTTGGATGTATAGATCTGACTTCAAATAGTATTTCTCTAATTCACTAGTACTTTTTTGACCAGTAAAGGTAACTTGTTCTATTAAATCTAATCGTTTTACTAAATTTTTTAATTCATATTCTTGTGGTCCACTTCCAATTATATATAAATGAAACTGAAGCCCTTTTTGTTTTATCAAACTCATTGATTTAATTATTACGTCAATATTTTTCCAAGGAGCTAATCTACCAACAGTGATAATATTTAAAATATCTTTTTGTGTTTTCTTTTTAGAATTTTCAGTTATTAATGTCCCATTGTAAATTACTTTTATTGCACTTTTCTTTACACCCCATTTTTCTACTACTTTCTTTAAATGCATAGATGGAGTTATTACAATATTTGCTTTTGCCGCTGTCCATCCTCTAGAAAATTTTGCTATTTCAAGATGAAAATTATGTGAATTAGATTGGAATTCATCAAAAGACTCATCTATTATTCCTTTATTCCTCCCTCTTTCCCACGCCCAGTCGCCAACAATTTTTCTAACTATTTTTTTTCTTAATACTATATTCGCTACAAATGCTTCCATTGGAAGTCCGTTTACAAAAATAATATCTGCATTCTTTCCATGTTTAATTATTGTTAAAACTGTTTTTACCCACCTAAGAATTAAATTTTGTTGTCTTAAAATTCTTATAACTGGGTACTGAGTTGTATCGGTTTCTTTTTTCTCTGTAAGGCATATAACTGATACTTCAAATTTATTCTCAATTAATTTTTCTGCTATTTTAGGAACAAAACTTGCTGGCCCTCCAATGTCTGGAGGATAAATACCAACTGTTATTAATATTTTCAAGAATTTATTTTTTTATATATAACTATTTCTTTTATCATTTCGGGAATAGTCATTGAAGGCCTATAACCAGTAGCTTTTACTATTTTTTCTATTGAAGGAGTTCTCCTCATAGGGTCTTCAAACTTGTCACCGTATACTTCTTGATAATCTTTAAAAACTATTTCAGAATTTGAGTTACACTCCTCGATAATTAAGGATGCGAGATTATTGATTGAGATTTCTTCAGTTTGCCCTATATTAAATATTTCTCCATAGATACTATTGCTTGCGAGTAAGTAAAAATAATTTACTACATCTCCCACCCAGGTGAATGATCTTGTCTGCTCTCCATTTCCATGGATTATTAGTGGCTTATCATTAAGGGCTGCTTCAATAAATTTAGGAACTACCATTCCATAATCTGATAACTGATTAGGTCCAATTATATTAAAAAGCCTAACTATGATTGGATTAAGCTTTTTGTCGTTATATTCAGAGAGTGCTAAAAACTCATCAATAAGTTTTGAAGCTGCATAAGACCACCTAAGTTTTGTCGGAGGTCCAATAAGACTTTTTGTGCTTTCTGTCCAAACTTCATCATTTGAAACACCATAAACTTCCGAAGTAGAAGTTATTAAGACAGGAATATTATTTTTTTTACAAGATTCAATAATAATATGAGTTCCTTCAATATTAGTTAGAAGAGCTTTACTAACATTTTCCATTATGTATTGAACGCCGACCCCAGCTGCTAGGTGAAAACAAAAATTGTACCCTGCAAAAGTTTTGTCTAGATCATTAATGTCTTCAATTCTTTTTTGTAAAATCTCAATTTGGTTATTTTCAATATAAAACTTATTTAAATTGCTCAACTTACCCGTAGAAAGATCGTCAATTACAAGTATCTTTTTTGTTCCATTTTCTAATAATTTTGTAATGAGATTAGATCCTATAAATCCTGCACCACCTGTAATAATTACATTTTCTAATTTATTCTTCATATTTATATTTAAATCCAATCTCACTTAATTCTTCTTGATATTTTAGATACCATTCAATTGTTAAATCTAAACCGTCTTTAATCGATATCTTTGGCTCCCAGTCGAGTAATTTGTTAGATCTTTCTAAACTTGGTAGCACAATATCCACATCTTTCATTGCTCTATCTTTATATACAATCTTTGCCTTTGAATTTAATTTTTTTTCAATTAGATTAATTATTTCATTTAAAGACCACGTTTGATTTGATCCCAGATTAAATGTTCCACTCTTGTTGTAATCTAGTAATCTGTTTAATCCATTAACTATATCCGAAATGAATGTAAATGATCTTTTTTGCTCACCATTTCCATATACAATTACATCATCGTTATTAAATACCCAATGAACAAATCTTAGAATTGACATATCTGGTCTGCCGTAGGGACCATACACTGTAAAGAATCTTGGAAACTGAACGATAGTTTCTTCATCTTCTAAAATATTCTTTGCTAGTGTTTCGCCAAAACTTTTAGTTGCAGCATATATTGACGGAGGCTCATTTAGTTCATCTTTATATTCTTCTGCTAATTTTGATCCTGTATCACCATAAATTGAAGAGGTAGACGCTACGATTAATTTATTTATGCTATTGTTTTTTACAATATTAGACAATGTCGCAGTTGCAATAGTGTTATCTTCTATATAGCTTTTTGGATCAAGAAAACTTTGTCTTACTCCAGCCCTTGCAGCTAAATGAACTACAGTAGTCGCGCCACTAAAAACATGCATTAAGTTGTTCATATCTACTTTATTAGATAAATCTGCTTGATGAAATGAAAAATTTTGAATATTTTGTAATGATTTTAACCTAAGTTCTTTCATTCTTTTGTCATAAGCATTATTAAGTGAGTCAATGCCTACTATTTCAAAATTTTTATTGTTTGATTTTATAAAGTTATAACCAATAAATCCGCATGAACCAGTAACGATTAATTTATCCACATTTAAATTCTAACTCTTTTAAAGATTACTATTTGATATTTCTTGTTTCTATTAATATTAAATTATGCTTAAATTCTTGGGTCATGCTGGGTTCCTTTACGAAACCAAAAATGAAATATTACTCATGGATCCATGGATGTCTAATGTCGGCGCTTTTGACTCATCTTGGTTTCAATTTCCCTCCAATCATGAGTTTGGAGAAGAAATAAAACAGATAATCAAAAATACAGAAAAAGAAGTTTATATTTATATAAGTCATGAACATAAAGACCATTTTGATTTGCCTTTTTTGAACAAACTAGCATTAAATAAAATAAATTTTATAACTCCAAATTTTCGAAGAGATCATGTAGCTCATGTATTGAAAAGTATGAATCCCAAATCTGTAATCACTCCTTCTGATTCAGAATTAATTAATATAGGCAATCTTGAAGTTAGATTATTTCTCGATGATCAAGAAATCGTTAGAGATTCAGCTTTAGGCTTAATTGATAAGGACTTAGACTTCACTTTTTTAAATCTCAATGACTGTAAGGTTTATGATAGGGTTGATGAGTTAAAAGCAATTTATGGAAAATTCGATGTATTTACTTGCCAATTTTCAGGTGCAGTTTTTCATCCTGTTTGTTATGACTATTCTGAAAAGAAATATGAAGAAATATCAGAGTCAAAAGTTTTTGGTAAGTTTAATTCTGTGAAAAATCTTTTAGAAGTATTTAAACCAAAAACCTATATCCCTGCTGCAGGCCCCCCAGTTTTTTTAGATCCAAGTCTAATTCATATTAATTTTCAAAAAATGAATATATTTTCTTCTCCTTTTAAATTTAAAAATTTTTTAAACGAAAACTTGCCAGGACTTAGAGTTGAGATTCCAGTTCCTAAAACAGAATTTATTTATCTAAATAACAATTTAGATGTTGTACATCCTGTTCCTGATCCAGAAAGTTTATTTAGTAAAGATAATATTTATGACTACTCTAATAAATATTTTTATATTTTTGAGCAAAGAAATAATGAATTGAATAAATATTCTCCATTACAAGTTCAAAATGAGCTATTTAATGAATTGAAACTAAAATTGGAGCACTTTAGTATTGACCAAAATATGAATGCTATCTTAGAATTTTCACTTGAAGAGATTGAAGACACTTCAATATTTGTAGATTTTCAAAATAAAGATATATCAATAAATAAAAAAGACTATCTAAAAGATTCTGAGTATGTTTATGAAATTTCATCTTCAGTTGGTAATATTGGAAGACTTTTAGAAGGAATCTTAAATTGGGAAGATTTTATGCTCTCATTTAGGCATAAGTTGAAAAGAACTCCGGATATATATCAAGTTGCTATTAATGGTTTTTTAACAATGGAAAAAGAAGATGTAGAAAAATTTGTTGATAATCTCATGAGACTTCAAAATCAGAGAGAGAGAATTACAGTTGAGGCAGGTGGTGTTCTATATTCAATAGATAAATTTTGCCCTCACCAAGGAAGTGATCTTACGACACATCAAATTGAAGATGAAAGATATCTAATTTGTCCAAAACATAGGTGGACTTTTGATCTTGAAAATGAGGGTAAAGAAGTCAATTCTGATGCCTCAATAAACGCAGTAGATCTTGATGGCGATGGGTCTTAAATTAAATTGACATACAATTCTGAATCACATCTTGTCGTCATACCAACATACAATGAAAAAGAGAATATAAAAATTTTACTTAATGAATTACTAAAGCTTGATATCTCAGTATTAGTTGTTGATGATAATTCTCCAGATGGCACTAAAGAAGTTGTTGAAGACTTTGTAAACTTAAATTCAGAAATACACCTTCTAGATAGGACTTCAAAGTTGGGATTGGGATCGGCATATAGAGATGGTTTTTCTTGGGGTATTAAAAATCAATTTTTATATATTGTTGAAATGGATGCTGACTTTTCACATAGTCCAAAGGATTTAAAAGAAATTCTTGATTCATCTTACGATAACGATGTAGTTATCGGCAGTCGTTATATACCAGGGGGAGGAAGTTTTGGATGGGATATAAAAAGAAGACTATTGTCCAAAACTGCTAATTTAATATCAAGATTAATTTTAAGAACCAAAACTAACGATATGACAAG
>MDSV01034728.1_pt1 | contig 16299 bp, 29 predicted proteins | sample 810851 | NCBI WGS metagenome assembly MDSV01 (sample SAMN05326640, study PRJNA326480) | marine metagenome | isolation source: seawater | place: Atlantic Ocean: North East | collected 2012 | reverse complement strand
TACTTTTTTTGAATAAATCTTGCCTTGATGGTTGGATTATTACAATTCGTTTGTACATTGCATCCAACAAACACAATTCAAAACAATGGAACGATACGCAATACTATCTCAAAAGTTGTCAGCTAAGACAATCACCGACGCTGAGAAGAAGGAACTATTTGCTTTGGCATTTGGTGAGGACTTCATGGCAAGCAAAGACAAGGGCGCAAAGAAGACATACGAAGTATAACCCATAGGGGGGGGCGAGAGCCTCTCCCTTTTTTTATGACACTTTGAAAGACGTACTAGAATACATTGAGAAGAGGATTGAGAGTGAAGAATGGAACAAGAACTATCACTCTGAGAAAATCCAAAAGGCCACCAACGCCATTGAAGTTTGGAAGGAGAAGGTAGGTATCTCGAACGAGATTGATGAGAGCCTCATTGAACACCTACGCAAAGACCTAGACTATCACAAGGAGAGGCTACAATCATGCCTGTTTGAGTTGGACATCTTGTACACCGCAAGAGATGCCAAGCACGACAAGTATCACCAAACAATAGCAGAACGATGAGCAAAGGATTCAAGACCTCCTACCCTGAAGAACCCATCCACGACTTCAATGAGTGGCGCAAATGGATTAGCAGACAAGTCGTGAAGGCTGATGAGAGACGCGCAATAGAAGACTTCAAGCGTCACGTCAAGGAAGCGTTTAGCAAGAAGCCATGAGTTTCAGAGAAGCCCCCTACACCAGCAAGAAGACTCTGATCCAAGAAAACGAAGATTTGAAGTTTTGGCTCACCTACATTCAATACCGCGCTCATCATTTTTGGGCGGGGAGACCGAGTGCCTATTGCACTATGGACATAGACAACATTTTGATACGCATCAAGAATGACCTCATCAAGTATGGGAATGACACCACTCTTAGACGTATCTCATTTGAAGAAGAACAAACAAACCCTAAAACCCAAGACGATGGCAACATCTAAAATCAAAACGGTAGTCAAGACCGACAACACTTGGCAAGGACAATCAGGTACAATGTATGACTATGAGGTCGAGATGGAAGACGGCTCAAAGGGCATCGCTTCCAGCACCTCACCCGACTCCCCTCCCTATGGGGTAGGTGACGAGGTAGAGTACACCAAGACCACCAACAACTATGGAACGAAGCTACGCATCAAGAAAGCGGGTAGCTTTACCCCAAGGGGTCAAGACCCAGCCACACAAAAGAGAATCGAAAACTCTTGGGCGTTGCAGACTGCCGTGGCTATCATGGGCGAGTGTGCCGAGGACGTGTCTTACCAGGACTACTTGAATCAAGCACTTGACTTGGCTCGTGTGCTTATCCAAACAAGAGACGCGGTATGAGTTTGAGAAGCCTACAAGCGTATCAAGACATCTTGCCAAAGCTGAAAGACAAAGAGCGACGAATCATGTACGCTCTTGGAGACACTCACCTCAATGCTGAGGACATCAGCTTCAAGACAGGCATACCCATCATCACCACACGAGCAAGGCTATCGGAGATGTATGACCGAGGGATAGTAGCGCAAACCCGCAAGGGTTTGTACTACATCTCCCCTCGTGAGGATAGAGCCAACATTGAGAAGGCTAGGCTAGAAGCCAAGTACGAGAAGTGGAAGAAGCTCGGTGAGAAGCATGGGTGGCACTTCAGATATGACACCATTGACAAGCATGGAGAGCCACAACCTGAAGACTACAAACAAGGCAGCCCAATCATTGGGGGTCTGCCATTCTAAAACCAAAAGACATGAAGAAGACACACCATACTAATGACCTCAAGAAGTTCATCAAGAAGAAGTTTGGATCGCAGTTGAATTGCGCCAAAGCCCTTGAGGTACGACCTCAGACCGTGTACAACTGGCACACGGCAAACCCAAGGGGAATGCTCAAGTATGCTCCTGAGATTGTTAGCCTATGCGATACCACTTGGACTCAACTGAGTGCCGAGGTGTTGCACCGAGAAAGCGAATTGAAAACTAAGAAACGATGACCCCAAGTAGACCACTCTCATACTCTAGCCTCAAAGCGTTTGGCAAGAGTCCCAATCACTACCTCTCATACATCGCTGGAGACTCTAAGCCGAGTGCTGCAATGGAACTAGGCACGGCCATCCATTGCTCCGTGCTAGAGCCTGACCGATTCGATGAGACGTATGACCTCAGCGAACATCGCAAAAACACCAAAGCCTATCGTGAGATGGCTGCCCAACGCTCTGAGACAACCTTTCTCAACTCGTCCGATTGGAACACGGTGAGTAGGGTCAGCGATGCGGTGAAGATGCAAGACCACCACGACCTCATATCCTTAGCGGATCGCTATGAAGTAGAGGTCACGGGTGACATCAAAGGTCTTCCCTTTCGTGGCTTCGTTGACGCGATGGGTGTCAACTATCTAGTAGACTTGAAGACGTGTCGAGATGCAAGCCCCCAAGAGTTTCAGCGTAGTGCTTGGAACTTTGACTACTACTTGCAAGCTGCCGTCTATTGTGAGTTGACGGGCTTGCGTGACTTTTGGATAGTTGCTTGTGAGACCCAAGCACCATACAACGTGGTCAGCTACTACATCTCTGACGAGTACCTCGATAGGGGTAGAGCCAAACTCTATGACCTGATTGAGAAGTTCAAGGCTTGGGATGGTGAGCCACAAGGCTACGCTCAGGGAGACAACTTCTTCACCCTTGATGCTCCACGCTGGGCATAATGGAAAGGCAATTCAAAGGCATTTGGATTGATGCTGAGATATGGCTACACCCTAAGCTCTCGGCAGTAGACAAGGTGCTACTTGCTGACATACACTCCTTCACGGGCAATGGCAAGACCTTCTACAAGACGAACGATACCATTGCACAAGAGTTGTTCGTGTCAGTCAAGACGGTCTCACGCTCTATGAAGAAGCTAAGTGAGATGGGTTTGATCCGTATAGGAGGGACGAAGCGCAAGAGGCTTGCGTGGTCGCTCTACCAATCGGGACAAATTGACCATGATGCTGGACACAATGTCCTCGATACGAGTCAAAATGTCCCTTCAGATGGGTCAGATTGTCCCACTACTAATACAAGTACTAGTCCAAGTACTAATACATCTACTGAAAGGGAATTGGTTTACCCTTTTGAAGATGAACGATTCAAGAAGGCATGGGCTGAATGGATACAAGAGCGACGAGATAGGAGGCTACGCAAGTACACCTTGAGGGGTGAGCAAAGCGCACTCAGCAACCTCGGCAAAATCTCGAACCTCGACCTTGAGACTGCCCTAGCCATCATTCAACAAAGCATTGCCCAAAACTATCAAGGGCTATTCCCAATCAAACATGACAAAAGAACTAGCAAAAAATTCGATTCACTCAAGTATAGAGACTATCTCAGCACCCTCGGTCAAGATGACCCTTGAGAAGGCATGGGATACAGGACTCAACGTGAAGGGAGCGTTCAAGAGAGAACCTCAACTCGTCCACATGACTCTCACCGCACTCCTCAAGGATGCGGTTGACTACCTAGAAATGAACAAATCCTTCAGGCATGAGGGCGATTACATCGAAGCGGTCAGCTATCTCATTGATATGTTCCCCGTAATGAAACTCGAAGAATGGAAGGTCGTTTGCACACGCTTGAAAGCGGGCTACTATGGCAAGATGTACGAGCGTCTCAAGCTGCCTGAGTTGGTAGAGATATTCAAGAGCCACGAGTCAGAACGTGCCGAGTACATGGAACGTCAGCACGAGCGATCCAAAGCCCAGGTCAACAACTTGCCCCCTATCACCCCTGAGCAACAAGCCAAGTGGAAGGCATTTGTCAACTCCCTTGACTTGCCTCAACGCTCCCCCGAACGCTGGGAGTTTATTCCCTACCCGAACACCGACATAGAAGAATACGAGCAACGCAAGCGAGATGAGCAAGACACTACACGAGAAGACTCTTGAGTCCACGGTAAAAGCCTTGCGTGAGCAAATCGCTGACATGAGTGCTGACATGGTCGAAGATGCCAAGACCATCAAGGACTTGAGGGAGCGACTCAAAACCGAGGACAATGCTTAGGCACGGCTCTCTCTTCTCAGGAATCGGAGGCTTTGACTTAGCTGCCGAGTGGATGGGATGGGAGAACGTCTTCCATTGCGAGATAGACCCCTTTGGTCAAAGAGTCCTCAAGCACCACTTCCCCAATTCAAAAGCACATGAAGACATCAAAGAACTTCAAGCAACTCAGTATCATGGACGAGTTGACATCATCACAGGGGGCTTCCCCTGCCAGCCCTTCTCCAATGCAGGGCAAAGGAAAGGCACACAAGATGACCGTCACCTCTGGCCTGAGATGCTTAGAGTCATACGAGAGGTTTCCCCAACATTCGTCGTGGGTGAGAATGTTCGTGGCCTCCTTAATTGGAGTGGGCCAAATGGAGAACCAAATATGGTATTCAACCAAGTGTGTCTTGACCTGGAGGCTGAGGGGTACGAAGTCGCACCGCTTATACTTCCAGCTTGCGGCAAAAACGCACCCCATAGAAGAGACCGCATATGGTTTGTTGCCCACGCCCCAAACTGTAAACCGAGAGAAGACCGAGGAGCAAGCAAGGGAGAGACACGAGAAGTACGGGGGGACAACGAGGGGACTCTACCTGACGGATCAAGCGGCTATGGGGATGCTGCCTACACCGACCGAGGATTGTGTGCATCCGAGAACGAAGAAGTATGCACAAGGGGGAACACCCCTGACGATGGCAGTCAGCGCAATGCTCCCTACCCCTATGGCTCAAGAACACGACAAGATAACGGGCAAGGAGAATCAAGACTCTCTGACCAAAAGAGTCAGGGAGGAGACTGGGCAAACTTCCCAACTGTCTCCCCTATTTGTAGAGGAGATGATGGGCTTCCCCAAGGGCTGGACAACCTCACCCTTTCAAAGTGGAGAAGAGAAACCATAAAGGCTTATGGGAATGCCATTGTACCCCAAGTAGCATACGAGATATTTAGAGCAATACAAGAGACGTATATCACACCCAAGTAATCTTGATGGTGAGAGCCATGTCTTGAAGGTCTAGAAACTCGGCACGAACAATCTTGTCAATGATGGGGTAGAGATAGACGTGGGCTACCTCGCTCTCACTCGTGTCAGTTACGATCCGTTGCAGTCCGTTCTCGCCTATCCCCGCGTCAATGTGGATGAACTTGAAGTCCTTAGAGACGACGGCTTTGACAATCTGATGATATTGCTTCTTTGGTCGGAAGTCATCCATCAGAGAGGGGGTTGTTGTGCTAGCATTTCAAGGAAGTCGTACATACTTATGAGGCCGTCACCATTGAAGTCCAGCTCGGATGCCTCACTACCTTGTGCAGGGCTTGTGCCATACGCTTGTAGCAACAAAAGCAAGTCCATGATGTATGTAGACCACATACCCCTCTAACGAGATTTGGTGTCAAAAGGTTAGTCAATCACGACTTGAAGAGCAAACTCGTTGGGGTCATCAGTAGCCACCAACTTGTATTCAGTCCCAAAGTATGGGTCAATGTAAACCTCGTCCAGTTGAAAAACTTGCTCAAAGGTCTTCACGGGATATGTCGAATCCCACTCAGTTTCTAGAATAAGTTGACATTTGTAGCGTTCGGGATGCTCATAGAGCCTAGATGGGGTTGACGCGATGCAACCAGGAAGGAAGACCACGAGGATCAATAGTACTTGTTTCATCGTCCCCAATGTAAGGCGCATATATTTGGTTTGTAATACTATATGGGTTTATATTAAAGCCCGTGCCAACGGAACGCCAAAGGCTGGTCAAGAAACTAGACCAAGTATTCAGCCGATATATCAGAACACGGGTCGCAGATGAAAGGGGCTTCTCCCCTTGTTTCACCTCGGGTATTGTCAAGCATTGGACTGAGATGGACGCAGGTCATTTCATGAGCCGTGCTTGCATGAGTACTAGGTGGAACGTCAAGAATGTTCAATGCCAGTCCAAGAGGGACAATGCCTTTAGGGGTGGAGAACAATTCAAATTCGGTCAAGAGCTGGACAAGAAGTATGGAGAGGGTACGGCTCAGGAGTTGTACCACCTATCCAAGACTACCAAAAAATTCGGGGTACATGAACTGAGGGAGATGATAGAAGTATTCAAAGTCGAGTGTGAAAGAATCAACGAAGAGAAAGGACTTTGATGAATGGCTCACCAAAGAGTACCCACAACTTGTGAGGTATGGCAGGAGGTATCACCGCGATGCGTCCGACCTAGTCAATCATGTCTACTTGAGGGTTGTCAGGCAAGACCTAGAGAAGGTCATGCGGAATCCCGATGGCTACTTCAGAAAGGCCATGTACATAGAAGCCACGCGGGGCAAGTTCAAGCGTGACTACACAATCACCCAAGAGATATTGTATGACATTCCTAGTGAGCGCGTTAGTATAGATGATGCACTCAATAGGGAACAACTCGAACTATTCACCGACCGCTTGTCTTGGTTTGACCAAACGGTGTTCAGGCTATGGCTTCATGGAGAGAATATCTCCGAGCTTTCGCGTGAGTCGGGGATCGCTCTAGAGACGCTGCACACCTCACTACATAGAACAAAGAAGAAGATAAAAGATGCTTTTAGTTACCTCAGAAATCAGAAACCAGCGACTTGAGATATGTCGTAAGTGCAAGCACTTCGTCAAGGCTACCCAATCATGTGGGACGCTTGGACTAGGAGAGCGTGTCAAGTACAAGAACACGACCAAGAAGCTATGCGGCTGCATCATGCCCGTCAAGACCCATCTCAAGATAGCTAGTTGCCCTATCCACAAGTGGAGAAGCACCATCAAACCGAGCGACCTCAAAGAGTTGAGGGCATTGCTCAAGGAGATAAATGACAACCGCATCACAGGGGAGCAGAACAAGAGGCTCACGACGCTTTACAATGCCATCACCCGAAAGACTACAAAGGTCAGCTCGTGCGCTCCATGCGTGAAGAAGATGATAAAAGAGATGAACGAACTACTCGAGGAAGCATGACATCAAGGAAAGCAAAGAGATTCATCAATCAGGCTGATGAGTGGGTGGTCTTCACGTCCGAAAGGAAAGAGGACAACCAGCACTTCAAGGTATTGGTGTCCAACGACGAAGCGTGGGAGGTGCTTTTGAACCTCGCAGTCAATGACTACCACATACGAGAGACCTTCAGGAACATAGTAAAAACGGCAGATGACTACATCAAAAATCAACGAGATTCGGGAGAATCCCTCGAACCCTAGAACCATCTCGAAGGACAAGTTCAAGAAGCTAGTTCAAAGCATCAGGGACTTTCCTGAGATGCTTCAGGCTCGCCCCATCGTAGTTGATCCATCATACACCATCCTTGGGGGTAACATGAGGTATCGTGCTTGCATTGAGGCAGGGCTACAAGAAGTCCCAGTCTATGTGGCAACGTGGGAAGAGAGCAAGAACCCTCGCTTCATCATCCAAGACAACGCATCCTACGGGGAGTGGGACTATGATGCCCTTGCCAACGACTGGGATGCAACCGACCTCAACGAGTGGGGCTTGGACTTGTGGGATCAAGAGGAGGAGTCAGAGCCTCAGCCCAAGGCTCAAGGCATCAAGATTGACTTTGAAGACCAGGACTATGACACGGCTCTCGAATTGGTCAACGCACTCAAGGGGTCTGACACCTACATCGGGGGTATAGTCCTCAAGGCACTCATGGAACAATTCAAATAGACACGAATGGCACACGATAAAAAAGACTTTCTTGAGGCACTAGAGAGGTCACTAGGTGTGGTGACCACGGCAGCTAGAGCCTGCAACATCTCTCGACGCACCCACTACCGATGGCTTGAAGAGGACGAGGACTATGCCGAGTCAGTCAAGGACATCCAAGAGTCAGCGATTGACTTTGCCGAGTCGAGCTTGCACCAGCAAATCAGGGAGAAGATACCTAGCTCAACCATCTTCTTTCTCAAGACCAAGGGCAAGCATAGGGGCTATGTAGAGACCCAAGACATCAGCATCAGCGAGGGCAACAAGAAGCCCTCATGGTTTGACGAGAATAACGATTGACATGACCGACTACTTGTACCACGCTCTCGGCATTTGTGGAGAGCATAGCCACCCCCACCTCTTGAACGTATCACTCATCGGAATGGTGGTGTACGTCATCTACAAACTCATGAAGCGAGAGGCTAAGGCTTGAAGCAACCTACGACATACTACCAAGCCAAGTCTTGCAAGGCAAGAATCCAAGTGCATCAAGGGGGGACTCGTAGTGGCAAGACGTTCAGTCTATGTCAAGTCCTGATTGAGAATTGCTGGAACAACAAGAACCTAGGGCTTGTGGTCACGATATGTCGTAAGACCTACCCCTCACTCAAGGCATCGGTGATGAGGGACTTCTTCACCATCTTGGAGAACCAAGGGTGGTACGATCCGTCCAAGCACAACAAGGTCGAGAGTACATACAAACTCTTTGGCAACCTCGTCGAGTTTATCTCAGTTGACCAGCCTACCAAGGTGCGTGGTAGGAAGAGGGATATACTCTTCATCAACGAGGCCAATGAGTTGAACCTAGAAGACTGGAGGCAACTGGTCTTGAGGACGAAGCAACGCATCATCATTGACTACAACCCCTCGGATGAGTTTAGCTGGATATATGACCAGGTTCTCACACGCCCCGACCACCAGTTCTTCAAGACCACCTACAAGGACAACCCCTACTTGAGTGAGGAGACCGTCAAGGAGATTGAGAGACTTAGGGAGGCAGACGAGAACTATTGGAAGGTGTTTGGGCTTGGAGAGCGTGGGGTCAGTCGAACGACCGTCTTTACCCATTGGAAGGAGGTAGACCAAGTCCCTGACGGATTCGAGCTGATGAGCGTGGGGCTAGACTTTGGATACACCAACGATCCGACTGCAATCGTCAAGGTCTACACCGATGGTCATGGATTCTGCCTTGATGAGGTGTGCTACTCTACGGGGTTGCTCAATACCGATATATGCCAAGTGCTGAGAGGTGCGGACATCTCACGAACGACCAACATCATTGCTGACTCAGCCGAGCCAAAGAGCATAGATGTCATCCACGGGCAGGGCTTCAACGTCTACCCATGTCGCAAGGGTCGTGACTCGGTGAGGAGTGGCATCGACTACATGAGGTCAAAGCCCTTGATGATTACGTCCAGGAGCGTCAACGGGATCAAAGAACTACGCAACTACAAGTACAAGGAAGACAAGAATCAGCGACCTTTGAACGAGCCAATAGACGCATTCAATCACTTCATAGATGCGAGTAGGTATGCCATCACCTTCAACGCTACCAACCCCAACTACGGAAGCTACCAACTTGGCTAGTGTAAGAGATAGAATCATTCATAGTTATAGACACGAAAACCCATACAAATGGCAAAGAAGAAAACAACAACCCAAGCTACCCAAGCACCTCAAGACCCCTATGCGGTGGCTCTCGGTCTCATTCAGGAGGCCAAAGAGGACAAGGACAAGATTGCAAAGGCAGCGACCCAGCTCGCTTCCTTGATGACTCATGCTACCAACGATGAGCGTAGGGTCTTGCACGAGTCGTGCGCTGCCCTACTCAAGATGGAGTACGACAAGGCTGAGTTTCACTTGACCCACCTCATGCGTAGCAAATGAGTTTCACCAAGACTCAAGATGTGACAGACATGACCAACCTCAAGAGAGAGGTTGACCAAGTTGCAACGGATCGTGGCACACGCAATGAGGCTCGTGCGCTTAGTAGATACGATTCTACAAAGCGTACCATTCAGAGTCGGAGTAGCAAGAATGACAAGCGACTAGGGTTAGACTACGTTGACCGAATGATTCAAGACGGTCGTGATGCTAATGCTTCGAGGCATTGTCAAGCCGTGCTTGATGCACTTGCTCTAATCACATGAAGATAGAACTGCCCAACTCATTTGAAGACCTGACCATCAAGGACATGGTCACACTTCACACCAGTCCTAGTGACGAGGTGTGTTTGATGAACCTATGTGGGGTGCATCGTGAAGACCTATTGAAGCTACCCAAAAGGTTGCTTGACGAAGCCTACGACCACCTCAACACACTACGCTCTCAAGAGGGTGGGCAACACCTGACGCGCTTGACCCTAGATGGTGAGGCTTACGGCTTCATCCATGATTGGGACTCGTTCTCCTTTGGTGAGTACATCGACATGACTACCTATGCTCAGGATGTCTACACCAACGCTACAAAGATGATGGCTCTCCTCTATCGACCCATTGTGCTTGACCAAGGTGACACCTACACCATTGCACCCTACACGACCAAGGAGAATCACCACATCTTTGAGGCTGCACCAGCCACGCTCTTTGGAGGTGCGATGCTTTTTTTTTGCAATTCCAAAAGGAGACTTCTGAGCAGTTTGCGAGTCTCTTTGAGTCAGACACTAACCCAAGCGAGTTTGGGGCTAAGTGGGGATGGTATCCCGCTATCTACTCCCTCGCCAATGAAAACCTCTTGAAGATGAATGAGGTGACTGAGAAGCCCCTTGGGACCATCCTGACCCACCTCGCTTACCTCCAAGACCTAGACCACAAAAGACGCAATGATAACCTTCAGCAACATCGTAGACAGGTTTGAGACCTTCGTTGAAAAGCACTTCTTCTTGAAGTCGTTTTCATTCGGCTCACCTGAAGACCTAGACCTAGACAAGTTCGAGAACTTCCCTCTATGTCACCTCGTGTACACGTCAGGCTCTTACGCTGACAAGGTCAAGTCCTACACCTTAGAAGTCTATATCTTGGATTGCCCAAGAGGTGAGGACTCACGCAAGGAGTTTGAGAAGGACACTATCACCCAATGTGAGATGGCAGCCGAGGACATCCTAGCTGACCTGGAGAACGGGGGCAACATCTTTGACTTTGACTTTGCCTATCAGTTGGAGAGCGCGTCTATCACGCCTCTTGAGGAGATGGAGACCAACGTACTGAGTGGCACTCTCCTTCAAATCTCGATAGGTGTACCCTACCTCTACGACACTTGCAACGCCCCCTTGACTGGGGTCAGCCCGCAAGGGACGAATACGACCTTCTCAGCTCGTGGCCTCTTGAGGGTCAAGGAGGTTGACGGATCACCTGACGTGACAACCGTCAAGACCATCAATGTGAGCAACGGCACTCTCACCGACAACGGTAGTGGAGAGGTCACCATTGACACGGGAGGGGGTGGAGCGTCAAGCCTGAACGAGTTGAGTGATGTCACGCTCACCAGCACGGCTAACAATCAAACCCTTGTCTTCAACTCAACCTCTAGCAAGTTCGAGAATGGCAACCCTATCTCTGAGGGGCAAGTATCCACCTTCAAAAGAATCTCACCTAGTGGGGGTGGGGCAGTAGTGTCACTCGTTCCAGGAGGGACGGTAGGGGCAAAGTTTAGTCCATACCTATCAGGGGGTGTGACCTATGACAACCAACTCAGAGCAGGGGTAGCGTTTGGTATGAATTTCACCGCTGACCTCTTGCAGATGACCCCCGTCTCAGTAAATAGCACAATCTCTATCGAACTTCAATATGAGTTGACTCTTGACGCGGCTGGTGTCGTTGTCGTAAGTGCCGTGAACACGAATGGTCAACTTCAGTACGGGCTACCCGTATTCCAAGTAGAGACCACGGCTGGTACACACCTCAGAACCGCGACAGGCACAGCCGCCCTCATCCCCTTCTTTGCATACTCAAACACTATTGGATTCTCGGCACTCAGCTCAGTTACTGGAACATTCCGAACCAAATACCTTAAAGTAACCATCAACCATGCCTAAGCCATTTGAACTAAAAGGAGAAGAGAAGGCATCAGCCACTTGTGAAGCCCAACTCGCAATGTTCGAGAGGCTTGCTCAATTCGTCAACGATAGGCTCTCAGACATCGAGTCTCTTGAGACCAAAGTTGAAAACTTAGAAAACACCAACCCCAATACAAATGATTGACTTCATCGTAAACAACTGGGCAGAATTGCTCATCGGATTCATGGCCTTTGCTAAGGTCGTGGTCAACCTCATCCCTAGTGATAAGCCTATTCAAGTGTGGACTTGGGTAGACACCCTCATCAATGCCATCGTAGCTGACAAGCGAAGCAATGGGCAAAAGGACTGACAAAGTCCTAGATGAGTTTGCTGAAGAGTGGCGGCTTGCGTCTATGCGTAACCTCGGCACTCGGACGATTGGCAAGAATAGAAGCTATGGTGCTACTCGCTCACGCAAGTTGGCAAAGAGCCTCTATGTCAAAAGGGTTGGGGGTGAGATAGTAGCAGGCTCGCCCCTGCCCTATGCCAAGTTCATTCACTATGGGGTAAGTGGCACAAAGAAGAAGCGCAATACCCCATACAAGTTCACCACCAAAGCACCTCCAACCAAGCCTATTGAGAAGTGGCTAGGAGCGAAGCCCGTCCGCTTGCGCGATCCCAAGAGTGGTGAATTTGTGAAGAAGACCAAGTGGAGACTCAAGAGCGCGGCTTGGGTCATTGCCCAAAGCATCAAGAAGAGGGGGATACCAGGAGTAGCCTACTTCTCTGAAGCCTTTGAGACCATGTACCCACGCTTTCAAAGTAAGATAGCTGAGGCCATCGCGTTAGATGCACTAGATGACCTCACCGACCTTGACAACCCCAACTTGAAGTAATGGCAGCACAATTCGACTCCCATCCCGCTGAGACATATATGCCAGCGAACCAACCCCTCATCTACACCATTAGTGATACGGGGGGTGCGGTCAGCGCGTCGCACCGATTTGTAGTGCGAGTTGTTCAGGGGGCATCAAATGAGATTGCCAAGGTCTACCTCACAGCCAACACCAACAACAAGGCTCACTTTGACTTGTCTAGTATCGTCAAAGGTCTCTTGACTACTGACCACCTTCAGAGTGATGGGACTGGCACACTATGGGACATGACAACAAAGGTTGACCATAGCTTCACAGGTACGGCAAAGTTCACCGTTCACTTGCGGACGTTCAACGGATCAACTGAGACCTCAGATGAAGCAAGCAAGTCTATCTACCTCGTCAATGGCTCTCAGCAAATCCGTGAGGGTCTACACCCCGACTTCTCAACCTACTACCCTACTGCAAGCACTAAGAAGGTTTGGTTGAGCGAAAGGACACCTTCCGCTACTGGGTTTCTCAAGTTTGAATTTGCCACCAAGGATGAAGGGGTCATAGCTTGGATTCATGATAGCACTATCATCAGCGGTATTGATACAAAGGTTCAATACGCCCTCCACGCTCCTGACGGTAATCTCATTGGCTCTGATTCAGCTACTATCAGTAGTGATGGGGGCAATACGCTTGCTAGCACCGCCTATGGTCAAAAGGTACATTTCACGGGACTAGCCCCAGCCTCGCTGAATTTTAACTCTTCATTCCTCCCCGCCAACAACGAGTGGGGATTCTACTACATATGGTTGACCAACACCGCTGGCAACGTCAGGTGTAGCTCATACATCTACGTTGTCAACAAGTGTGGCATCATCAAGAACCAAAGGGTACAAATCGCATACGCTAATAGACTAGGGGGGTGGGATTACCTCACCTTTGATGGCAACACATCCAAGAAGGTCACGACGCAGAACAAGCCCTACTACAAGGCTCTAGGTGACTACGACGCGGCTACCTACACCTTCGACCCATCAGACAGGACAAGCGTCCCATATCAGATAACGTCTGAGAACAAGTACACCTTACGCGCTCAGAACTTTGGGGTAGAAGAGAACTTCATGCTTGAGGGTCTGATGATGAGTGACAATGTCTACATGAGGTATGGAGACTCGACCTCTATTGTAGGAGGCATGACGGATCGTGACAAATGGCTTCCCGTCCTTGTCGATACCAATAGCCTCGTCATCAGGGACAAGGTTGAGAGTCGAATCTTTGACGTGAGCCTTGATGTCACACTAGCCCAAGAGACGCGATGCTAAGACTACGACTATGGAACTTCGCTGAGTCAGACCAATATGACTTAGACCTCTACGAGAACGCACCCATCAACCTGAACTATCGCTTCACCGATGTGAGTGAGGTCAACAAGTCAAAGGGTAGCTTCTCTCAGACCTTCCGTGTGCCAGCTACCAAGAAGAACTTGGACTTCTTTGGTGCGGTTATCAACCCCGATGTGAGAGAGTCATCAGGTCTTCTCAACGCGAACTGGAACATCAAGCGCAAGGTTCGAGCTGAACTATCCTACAAGACCGTCCCCATCATGAGTGGGAGCGTACAACTCAAGAGGGTGGTGCGTCAGAAAAAGCAGTTCTATGACTTGGAACTTGTCTTCTTTGGTGAGAGCGTAGACATCGCTCAGAGCATTGGGCAAAAGAAGTTGAGTGACTTGAACCTCACCTCGGTTGACCATGACATCACCCTCAGTAACATCACGCAAAGTTGGTTTGAAGTTGGCTCTTTCCCTTTGAATGGAGACGTGAAGTACGGCATCATGGACAAGGGGTCGAATTGGTCGGGGGAGATTTGGACAAGTGATGACCCTCTTCTTCAAGCCGAGATGACCCCATACATCAGAGCGTACTACATCCTGAACAAAATCTTCACCGAGGCAGGCTTCTCTATCTCTAGCACCTTCTTGAATACGGATGCCTTCCAAGACATCTATATGCCGTTGTTCGCTGGTGGCCCTGACCTGTTGAAGAGTGATGACTTTGGAGACAATACGGCACGGGTTGGATTAGCTAGCAACCAAGCTACTGGTAGCACCACGGGAGTCGTGATGGACTTGGTAGATACGGTTGACTTAGGCTCTGACCCTGGCAACAACTTTAGCAACTCAACGCACAAGTACACCGCCCCCGCCAATCAAGTAGTCTACTATGAGGTGTTCACCATTGTGGCTAACGGATCGAGTAAGCTGGTGCTAACCCTATCGGGCGGGGCGCAAATTACCATAGAGCAACTTCAGCCATCGACTGCCTCCAATACCTATCGTGAGGGCAACGTATTCATGCCAGCCAACTCGACTCTCAGCGTTCAACTATTTGCCGATTCAGGGAATACGGCAGTAGCGTTAGGCTCGGACCAAAGTTTTGGGACTGGGTGCTTCTTGAACCTTCTCTTTGTGACTGACCCCATCAGCGGAATCACGGTTGATGTGGCAAGGAATATGCCCGACTTCAAACAAATCGACTTCGTCTCCTCGCTCCAAAAAATGTTCAACTTGGTCTTCATTCCTGATGCTCTTGATCCGACCAAGATTAGAATAGAGCCAATGCAGGACTTCATAGCGTCAGGTACTAAGAAGGATTGGACCAACAAGATTGACTTCACGAGTGACATCGTCATCGAGCCTACTACCGACATCCAGTCCTCAAAGTACAAGTTCACCCACGACAAGGGTGGAGACTTCTTGAATGACGCAATACAAAGAAGCCTTGATAGGGTCTATGGTGAGATGGACATACTCGACCTTGAAAATGACTTCAGCCGTGGAGACTACGTCAGCAAGACAGCCTTTGCCCCACACACCATGTCCCTGATTCCCGACAATGCGTACATCGTTCACCGATGTATTCAAGCGAGTGGAGATGGGGTAGCAAAGCCCAAGCCACGGCTTGCGTATTGGAATGGTGTCTCAAGTGAGTATGGTAGCTTTCGCATTAGGGGTGATGGTGGTACTGCCGTTAACCTCTCAACCTTTCCTGTTTTCAGCAACTACTCTAACACGATTCCAACCGTCAGTAGTCTTGACTTGAATTTTGGGTTTGAGTTTCCCATCATCCCGAATGAGGCACACCCCTTCAACACGCTCTACCAAACCTATTGGGCGGGGCTAGTCAACGAGTTGTATTCATCAGACGCAAGGATACTGACGTGCAAGATGCTCTTGACTACTCAGGATATTCAGGACTTCCAATTCAGCGACCAAATCTATATCGAGGGGACGTACTACCGAGTGCTTGAGATAACGGGATTCGATGCCACTCAGGTTGCCCCGTGTAGCGTTAAACTCATCAAAATCCTCACCAACATTGCGGATTGCGATGACATCCCCACGGGCGTTAGTGCAGGGGGCTTCATCACCTTCAACAACTCAAACACGGACTTTGGTTCTCAAGAGTGTTGTGAGAAGTATGGGTACATCTACTTTCCTGATAAGTCAGGGGGCAACCCCCGATGTCTTACCGCTGGCACTTTCCTAGTACCTCAATCGTAAGAAATATGAAGGAGAGAAGTTATATCATGGAAGCGATTGACCTCCTAGTCAATGACGCAGAACCGATGAAGAAACCCTACCAAGTACCACGATGGGTAGACTATCTAGCTACTAGCATTTATCTCCTTGCCTATGGCTTGGGGG
>MDSV01107419.1_pt1 | contig 16300 bp, 15 predicted proteins | sample 810851 | NCBI WGS metagenome assembly MDSV01 (sample SAMN05326640, study PRJNA326480) | marine metagenome | isolation source: seawater | place: Atlantic Ocean: North East | collected 2012 | reverse complement strand
GTAAAAGCGTCAAGCAATGAACTTGCAAGAGTAGTGTCGGAGGGGTGTGAGAGTGATGTCAATGGTTTCGTGGATACTGGTTCTTATACTTTCAATGCTCTGCTGTCTGGCAGTTTATACGGAGGTATGCCGGACAACAAAATCTTGGCAATCGCCGGAGAAAGCGCCACGGGTAAAACATTCTTTGCGATTGGTATTGTGTCTAAGTTTCTGGCTGATAATCCTGACGGAGTTGTTCTCTATTTTGATTCTGAGCAAGCAGTAACATCTGAAATGTTCAAGGAGCGTGGTGTTGATGCATCGCGTGTTGCGGTGTTTCCCGTTGCAACTGTCGAAGAGTTTCGACACCAAGCAATTCAAATTTGTGACAACTACAAAGAGCAGAAGAAGAGCGACCAGAAACCAATGATGATTGTTCTTGATTCGTTGGGTATGTTGTCAACGATGAAAGAAATGACCGATACCGCTGACGGTAAACTTACAAAAGATATGACCCGTGCCCAAGTGGTGAAGTCTACATTCCGTACACTCACTCTTAAACTTGGGCAAATTGGTGTCCCGCTTGTCATGACTAACCACACCTATGCAGTGATTGGTTCAATGTTCCCCACCAAAGAAATGGGTGGTGGTACAGGGTTGAAGTATGCCGCTTCGACAATCGTATATCTTTCCAAGGCAAAAGTCAAAGAGGGAACCGATGTCATTGGTAACATCATTCACTGTAAACTCTATAAGTCTCGATTGACTAAAGAGAATTCTATGGTAGATGTGATGTTGAATTACGAAACTGGTTTGAATCCATACTACGGTTTGGTTCCACTTGCAATCAAGCATGGAATCTTTAAGAAGGTTTCGACACGAATTGAGTTGCCTGATGGTAAGACTGCATTTGAAAAGTCTATCAACAAGGAACCAGAAAAGTATTTCACACCAGAAGTGATGCAACGACTAGAGGATGTTGTTGGTCAAGAATTTAAATATGGTAGCAGTTTAGAAATGGAGGATTCAGATGGCGAGACTGAAGACGGAACAGAAGTATGAGATGACACCTCGACCCGAGGATAAGCAAATGCCATTTGTGTTTACTGGTATTGCCGGTAAGTACAAGAAAATGGTTTGGCAATATGGAACTATTAAATTTGATGAGAACACCGACACCGGTGAAGCGACTGTCAAGTTCGATTACTATATCCTAGACAACCCAAAGAACTTGACAGAAGACAAAAAGATGGTAGACTTTATGGGTGATGTGTTGATTGACGTAATTGACAAACAGTTACAAGAAGATGAATTGTATGGAGCAAGCAGTGAGCATAGAGGAACTAATCCTAAGCCAGTTGATGGAGAATGAGTCGTTCACCCGACGAGTTCTACCATTCCTTAAAGATGAATATTTTCAAGACCGTACTGACCGTACAATTTTCACACACATCAGGGACTTCCTGACCAAGTACAATAACCCGCCTACGAAAGAGGCGGTTATCATTTCTCTAGACAACGACTCGTCTATCAATCAAGATGAATATGCCACATGCACAGAGAAACTAAATAACTTTTGTACGGATAGTGAACAAGACCAAGACTGGTTGATTGACCAGACCGAAACTTTTTGCAAAGACAAGGCGGTGTACAATGCCATCATGGAATCGATTCACATCATCGACGGTAAGTCGAACACAAAGACAGAGAATGCAATCCCAAACATCCTTTCAGAAGCACTCTCCGTCTGTTTCGATGACCACATCGGACACGACTACATCGAAGACTCTGACGAACGATACGACTTCTACCACAAAGTCGAATCCCGAGTCGCCTTCGACCTAGACTTCTTCAATACAATCACAAGTGGTGGTACACCAAAGAAAACTCTAAACATCTGTCTAGCAGGAACCGGTGTTGGTAAGTCACTGTTCATGTGTCACCACGCCGCAAACTGTTTGCAACAGAACAAGAATGTACTTTACATCACTTGTGAAATGGCGGAAGAAAGAATCGCAGAGAGAATCGATGCGAACCTGATGGATATCACTCTTGACAATCTGAAAGAACTACCGAAGAAAGTATACGACAAGAAGATGGATAGAATCAAGGAAACCTACAATGGTAAGTTGATTGTCAAAGAGTATCCTACCGCGACTGCTAACTCACAACACTTCAGGCATCTTCTCGATGAATTGTGGTTGAAGAAAAGATTCAAACCTGATATCATCTTTATTGATTATCTGAACATCTGTGCATCTTCACGACTTAAAGCGGGCGCAAACGTAAACTCATACACACTCATTAAATCTATTGCCGAAGAACTTCGTGGTCTTGCAGTCGAGCGTGACGTTCCAATCTTCTCTGCAACACAAACCAACAGAACTGGTTTCACAAGCACCGACATTGGTCTTGAGGATACTTCAGAGTCTTTCGGTTTGCCTGCAACTGCCGACTTTATGTTTGCGTTAATCTCTACAGAGGAACTTGATGAACTGAATCAAATCATGGTGAAGCAGTTGAAGAATCGTTACAACGACTTGGTGGCAAATAGAAAATTTATTGTTGGTATCAATCGTGCTAAAATGAAACTGTTCGATGTTGATGATTCAGAACAGCGTGATTTGATTGATAGTGGTCAACCTGCGATTGCAACCGGTGTTGGTTTCAATGGTAAGAATTATGACGAGAAGTTTAAGGATTGGAAAGTATGAGAATCGAAGAAGATATCAAACTAGATTATTGCGATGTTCTGATTCGCCCAAAGCGTTCTACTTTGGAAACAAGAAAAGATGTTGTGCTACACAGAACCTTTGACTTCAAGAATGGTAAAGCATGGACTGGTGTTCCTATCGTCGCCGCGAACATGGATACAATTGGAACGATTGAGATGGCCCGTGTTCTCTCCGAGTCTAGTATGTTGACATGTCTAAGCAAACACATCGACCAATGGGAAACTGATTCTGATTGGAAGAACAGAGACTATGCAGTTTCATTTGGAATGAATGACCACGATATGGAAAGACTTCTTTCTCACACCGGTCAGTTGGTCACCGCAGAGTGGGCAGAACACAAAGACTTTTTCTGTCTTGATGTTGCTAACGGTTACTCCGAGAAGTTTATCGACTATGTTCGTAATGTAAAGAAAGCATGGCCTGACAAAATTATTATTGCGGGTAATGTGGTGACAAGAGAAATGACCGAAGCACTAATTCTTGCCGGTGCTGACATTGTTAAAGTTGGTATTGGTCCAGGAAGTGTTTGTACCACCCGCAAGAAGGCGGGAGTTGGTTACCCACAACTTTCTGCTGTTGCAGAATGTGCCGATGCCGCACACGGACTTGGTGGTTATGTCATGGCAGACGGTGGGTGTGTTCATCCCGGCGATGTTGCAAAAGCATTTGGTGCCGGTGCAGACTTCGTTATGCTTGGTGGTATGCTTGCAGGACATGATGAGAGTGCCGGTGAACTGGTTCATGACCACAACGAAGGCAAACCAATCAAAGTGTTTTATGGTATGTCAAGCAACACTGCAATGGAAAAGCACAACGGTGGTGTTGCAACATATCGTGCATCAGAAGGCAAAACTGTAAGGGTTCCGTATCGCGGAGCGGTTGCAAAGACATTGCAAGAAATTCTAGGTGGAGTTCGTTCCGCGTGTACATATGTTGGAGCAAAACGAATTAAAGACTTGCCAAAGTGCTGTACATTTGTTAGAGTAAACAGACTAACGAATGATATTTTTGGAACAACTACATGAGTCTATACATTGACAAGAAATTTCTGAATCAAATCTCCTCGCAGTTGGGGAAGTTTAAATGGAAGAAAGAAAATCTTGCCAACTGTAGGTGTCCTATCTGCGGTGATTCACAAAAGAATCCTAACAAGTGTCGTGGGTTCTTCTTTGAAAAAGGTTCTGATTATTTCTATAAATGTCACAACTGTGGAGCAAGTCACACGCTATATAAATTTTTAGAGATTGTTGCCCCGGCAGTTTGTAAAGAATATCAGATGGAAAGATATCGCTCCGGGCAAAACGGAAAATCAAATTACAAAAAGGTGGATGAGAAAGAGTTGTTTACCAGATTTAAGAAACCGGAATTCAAGAAACCCACACAATTAATTGGTGACCTAGTTGCCGTAAAAGATTTGCCTGCTAATCACTTTTGCAAGCAATTCGTAGAATACCGACACATTCCCAAAAAGTTCTGGAGTGTTCTATACTTCACAGCAGACTTTGGAAAGTTCTGTAAAACATTAGACCCCGATACTGTACCAGCCTGCGGTGCAGAACCAAGATTAATTATACCAATCTTTAATAAGAAGGGCGATATGGTTGGTGCCCAAGGCCGTTCACTTAACTTCAAAGACGAGTATAACGCAAGGACTACTGCTAAGTATATCACTATCAAAGCAGATAAGTCCATTGAGAAGTTATGGTATGGTATGTGGCGTGCTGACCCAAAGAAAACAGTCTATGTTGTGGAAGGACCCATTGACAGTTTGTTTATTCCGAATACAATAGCAATGGTTGGTGCGGGTGCAATGGATAATATTCACCCACGATTCGCCGACAGCAAGATGGTATTTGCACTTGACAACGAACCACGGAATGTGCAGATTATCAAGTATATGGAAAAGTTGATTGAGATGGGTCGAACAGTTTGTTTCTGGCCTGACTCGTTGAAAGCATACAAAGATATTAATGATATGATTTCAGATATGTCTGCATCGAAGATTAAGAAAATTATTGACAAGAATTCTCACAGTGGGTTGGAAGCACAACTCGCATTGAAAGCCTGGCGAAAGGTTTAGTATGACACAGTGTGATGTTTTAGATAATGGACATGTTCATCTCGTTGACAAAATGGGAAGTGACCTGACGGTGTGTAATGCTGCCCGTGTTTCATTCAATAAGGAAGCAGAATGGGCAGTTGACGAAGAAGTAGAATCAAGACTAAAGAAGTCTAACTCTTCCTTCCGTGCAGAAGATGTCAGGAAACTTGCAGACCGCGATGTGAAACTCATCCGATATCTCGCAAAGCACAATCACTGGACACCGTTCGCTCACCCACAGATTACTTTGCGAATCAAGGCACCCATCTCCATTCGCACACAGTTCTTTAAGCACAAGCAAGGATTTGTAGAAAATGAAATTAGTCGCCGGTATGTTGATGAAGTACCTGAGTTCTATTATCCAAAGTTTCGACACCGACCATCGGGAAATGCCAAACAAGGAAGTGATGGTTGGTTGGAATGCATCGATGGAGGTGGTGAGACATCTGGGGGATTTGCTACCCACCCACTGTATGAAGGATACAAAGCATCGATACAAAGTGCAATGCGAACATACGAAGACTTAATCGCCGCAAATGTTGCACCAGAGCAAGCACGATTCGTACTCCCACAGGGAATGTATACCGAATGGTACTGGACTGGTTCTCTTGCCGCATACGCAAGATTCTACAAGCAACGAATCGACGAACATGCACAGTGGGAAATTCGAGAGTATGCGGAAGCAGTCGGCAAGATTATTCAACCACTATTCCAAGTTTCTTGGTCTGAACTCACAAACTGATATACATAAATCTACTTACTTAAGGAAAACCTTTGTTATGAATAATTTGCCTACGCTATACCAAGATTTCATTCATCTATCACGTTACTCTAGATGGATTGAAGAGGAGAACAGAAGAGAAACCTGGCCCGAAACTGTAGGTAGATATTTCGATTTCTTTGTTGAGCATCTGGAAACGGAACTCAATTACAAGGTCAGTAAAAAAGAAAGAAAAGAACTAGAGGAAGCCGTTATCAATTTGGAAATTATGCCTTCTATGCGGGCGTTGATGACAGCAGGTGATGCACTCAAAAGAGACAATGTTGCCGGATACAACTGTTCGTATGTTTCCGCCGCACGGGTCCGTTCGTTCGATGAAATCCTCTACATCCTAATGTGTGGCACGGGAGTCGGGTTCTCAGTTGAGAGAACTTTCGTAGAAAAGTTGCCCACGATTGCAGAGGAGTTTGAAGCAAGTGATACGACAATTGTTGTACAAGATTCGAAGATTGGTTGGGCGAAGGCATATAAAGAACTCTTTAGCCTTCTTATTGGAGGTCAAGTCCCAAGATGGGATGTCTCAAAGATTCGTCCTGCCGGTTCACGCCTTAAGACATTTGGAGGACGGGCAAGTGGACCGGGCCCACTTGAAGACCTATTTAGATTCACCGTCGAAACCTTCAAAAAAGCAACTGGCAGAAAACTTACTTCTATCGAATGTCACGATATCATCTGTAAAATTGCAGAGGTTGTGGTTGTCGGAGGAGTTCGTCGGTCCGCACTGATTTCGCTTTCAGACCTGACCGATGACCGAATGCGAGAAGCAAAGATGGGTCAATGGTGGGTTGCTGATTCACAAAGGGCCTTGGCAAATAACTCTGCTTCATATAAGTCCAGACCAGAGATTGGTACATTCATGGAAGAGTGGATGTCACTCTATAAGTCCAAGAGTGGTGAACGTGGAATCTTCAACCGCGAAGCGGCAAAGAAGCAATGTGAAAAGTTTGAACGCCGGGATCCTAATCATGACTTTGGTACGAATCCATGTTCAGAGATTATTCTCCGTGACCGTGAGTTCTGTAACCTAACTGAAATTGTAGTTCGTTCTTCTGACACCAAAGAGGACTTGGAACGCAAAGTCCGTCTAGCAACAATCCTGGGCACATGGCAGTCAACCCTCACCAACTTCCGATACCTTTCCAGTGAGTACCGCAAGAACTGCGAGGAAGAGCGCCTGCTGGGTGTTTCGATGACGGGTATCATGGATAACCCCCTGACCAACGGAAACAAGGGTGAACTCCCTACACTGCTTGAAAACCTTCGGGACAAAGCGGTCGCCACGAATCAGAAATACGCTAAAGTCCTCGGAATAAATGAGTCTGTTGCGATTACATGTGTTAAACCTAGTGGAACCGTATCACAGTTAGTAGATGCTGCCTCTGGAATTCACGCACGACACAATCCATATTATGTTCGTACAGTCCGTGCGGACATCAAAGACCCCATTTGCCAATTCATGATTGATAAGGGTTTCCCTGCCGAACCAGATGCGATGAGGCCAGACCACACAATGGTATTCTCGTTCCCAATGAAAGTACCAACCAAGTCCGTTTGTCGAAAGGATATGTCCGCAATTAAGCAACTGGACTTATGGTTGGTTTATCAGCGACACTGGTGTGAACACAAACCATCTGTAACAATTACCGTCAAGGAAGAAGAATGGATGGAAGTTGGTGCGTGGGTGTGGGAACATTTTGATGAGGTTTCTGGAATTTCATTCCTACCCTTCTCAGACCACAGTTACAAACAAGCACCATATCAAGATTGCACAGAGTCCGAATACAAAGAACTTCTACATAGGTTACCATCTTCAATTGATTGGAGAGAACTCGGAACATATGAAGAAGAGGACAATACAGCAGGTACACAGACACTAGCGTGTTCTGGACAATCATGTGAGATTGTTGACCTGACTTCCCCCTGAATTTCAAGTTTTAACTTAAGAGTGGAGCGTTTCCACTTTGATGTACAGTTGTACTATTAATTTTTCATAAGGAGAAAAAAATATGAGTACTAAGAAAGAATGCCCCGTGACTTGTGGTAACGATGTAGTTACCGGCGCCCTCTGTAAGATTGGCGTTACGCGAAGCATGTTAATTACCCTCGCTCTCGTTCCCTTTGCATGGGATGGCGTCGTTTGGGTCGGTCAGGCACTACAGTCCCTCTGGGGTCTTGTAACTAACGCCGTCAACTGAGAAAGTTTTAGGAGAATTACTTATGAGTAAGAAAAAGTGGACATTTTATGGAGCGGTTCTTGCCGCTATCGTCATGACCGCTTTTGCCGCTCCTGCACTTGCCCAAGGTTCAAACGATAATGCATCGTATGAAGACTTAAAGGCTCGTCTAGACGCGGCGGAAGCACGAATCTCTCGACTCCAGCACACACCATCCGAGATGGATGAAATGCGTGCAAAGGAGATGAAGACCTTGGTTCGCCAAGTCCTTGCAGACGCGGAGACTCGTAGTATGTTACAGGCGGATAATTCGCCCATCACCTTCAACTTTGGTGGTGAAATTCAAACCCGTTGGATGTACCGCGATGGTGGTGCAGACGATGCAAAGCATGGTTTCGATATTCGTCGTGCCAAGTTGAAGTTGTATGGTAACGTCTTTGAAAACGGTGCCTACAAGTTAAGCATCGAATCACAAGACGGTGACATTGCACTTGAAGATGCTTGGTATAAGCATTCCTTCGGTGACTTCTCCCTCAAGGTGGGTCAACTTAAGACTCACTACCTTTGGGAGTATGACCAGTCCAGTTCTAAGACAATGGCGGTAGACCGTTCCATTGTTTCTCGCAACTTCCGTCAAGGTCGTTCGCAAGGTTTAGAAGTTGGATACGAAGCGGGCGACTTCCGCCTCTTCGGTTCTTACACTGATGGATTTGATTCCAGAAACACCGATGCATTTAAGGCCAACAACACATACGCTGTTGCGGGTCGTGCTGAATGGGATGCCTGTGATTGGTTTACCCTCGGTGCAGGTGTAGGTTCAAATGATGATGGTCTAGGTTCGTACACTACATGGACTGTAGACGGACACATTCATCACAGTGGTTTCACATTCGACGGATATTATGTCTGGAAGAATGAGAACGATGTCGATGCATGGGGTTCTATGCTTCAAGCAGGTTACTTTGTAACTGATAGCATTCAACCATTTGCTCGGTATGAATTCGGTAGTGTCGGTGAAGGTCTTACTGACCTGAGCGTTGCCACTTTCGGTGTTAACTATCATGTCAACGACAATGTAAAGTGGGCAACCGACTTCGGTTACGCTTTCAATGCAGTTGATGGTTGGAACACCGGACAAACCGGTTGGAATACGAACGCCGAAGAAGGCGAATACTTGCTTCGAACTATGATTCAAGTTACATTCTGATTCCAAGTCACATTTAGTGATATAAATAGTAGTGGGTCAATTACGGCCCACTACTATTTTTTTATGGAGTTAGAAACTTAATGCGAATTGCAGGTGTAGACTACAGCATGACAAGTCCCGCAGTGTGTGTGTTTGATGGTGATGGTAAATTTGATTTTTCCAAATGCCGAATAGATTACTATACAGACAAAGCAAAGTATGCGGTACAGAAATTAGGATTCCAGTTAAGAGGTCATCTCGCAAAACCACCCAAGGAACCCATGGCGAGATATGAGTATATTTCAGGATGGGCATTACCACATCTTCTATCGTCTGATTATACCATGATAGAAGATTATGCTTATGGTGCGAAAGGTCAAGTATTCAACATCGGAGAGAATACAGGAATTCTAAAGTATAGATTATGGACACACAAGAAGAAATACGCTACAGTAGCACCGACGCAAGTTAAGAAGTTTGCCACAGGCAAAGGTAACGCCAAGAAGGAAGACATGCATGATGCGTTCGTGAAAGAAACCGGTATCAATCTTCTAGCGGTTTACAACTCTGCAAGTAAGAATATCATCAACCCCGTTTCAGACATCGTAGATGCGTATTACATATGCAAGTACGGATTCCATACATATAAAGAGAGGAAGTCAAATGGAAGCAGTAATAAACAGTCTAATGGTGCCGGCAATAATCGGGGCGGTGGGACTCCTGTGGAAAATAGGAAACGAACTAACAAAACTAAGAATCGTAATTCAAAATCTCGAAGAGGACATAAGGGAAATTAGAAAAGACATTGACGAGATTGAAGAAGACATCGATAACTTTGAGGGGGATAAATAATGCTTTCAGCATTTCTAACACCAGAATTCTTAACACTCATCGGCAGTAGTCTAACAGGATTCCTGTTTCGCTTTTGGTCGGAGAAACGAAAAGACCAAAAGGAATTGTTCGAACGAGCAATGGCAAGGTCGAAGCGGCAAGACGAAAGTGCGGACTTGGCAATTAAGCGAGTCGGTGTAGATGCCGGAAAACTTGTGAGAAGAGTTATTGTGTGTACCATATTATTTGGTACAATAGTAGCACCATTCATCCTTCCGTTCTTTGGAATTCCAACAGTGGTTGAAATAACCGAAAAGTCGGAACCATTCCTTGGATTGTTTGGTGGTGGTGAAAGTATTAAGTTCCAAGAGGTCTACGGATATCTCTTCACTGAGGAGAACCGACAAATCCTCTTAACGATTGTAGGATTCTACTTTGGTAATGCAACAGCAAAAGCGAGATGATGATGAAAACCCTAAGTACTATTCTCTTAGTTATTTGCTTGAGTGGTTGCGGAGCAACAACGAGAGTTGTGAGTCCGGATCCACCTGTGGGAAATGTCCCAAGCAATGTGACAAAGAAGACGACTGACCCAATTGCAACAACAGCGCCTCACGGATTGTGGATGGCGCTGTGGTTGGTTTCTATTGGTCTTGCTACGGTAGCAACCGTAAGAACATTTAAAACTACTAAGACTTCTTAGAGCGATTGTGCTTTAGTCGATTGTCGTTCCATCTACGCCGTAGGTACATCATGTCTCCAGACTCTTCGTCTTGGATAACGATTCCACGGTTTGGATTCTTATATGAATAGGAACGAATCTTCTTTCCAAGGTCTGATTCTACGTTAAGGTGTTTGCTCCAACGAGCGCCCTTACCCTTACCAGATTTACATGCTTGGTATGTTTTTGAATCTACCTTGAATACTTCACAGTTCGCAAATTTGTCACTACGGCGTTTCTTCTTTGCCTTGGGGTCATGGTGACCTGCAAAGGCGCCAGGTTCTCCGACTTGACTGCTGGCAAAACCACCACCCATTGCGTTCGCAGGGGCGTCTTCATCGACAGCACTCTTTTGGTGAATGGGGTTATTCAATCTCATGGCAATTTTTTTGTACTCGTTGTGGTTCTTACCATACTTGGCAAGAGTCAACTCTGCCGCTTTCTTCACATTACCTTTCGCCGCTTTGAGCGAGAAAGCAATAATGTTGAGAAGACCGACACCACCGTTAGATGTGTTTAGGTTTCCGAAGTGCTGTGGGTCCATCTTTGATTTGAGAATGTCCATGACCTTCTTGTCATCGCTTGCGTCCCACGCCTTCATCATCTTCTCGAATTTACTTGCTTCATCTAGTTCAACGGATTCATTTTGAGCAAAGTAGGTATCTTTGGAATTGATGAGTGGACCAAATTCCTTCTCAACATACTTCTTTACTTTCTTTAATTCTCTTTCAGGACCATCAAAGGAAACATCGAACCCTTCACCACCAGAACCAGAACCACTATAAGTCTTTCTGAATTTCTTTTCTAGGTCGCCTAGAATGTGTTGGGCATCTTCACTGTCATACTCTATGGTAAATTGAAACGCGAGAGTGTAATCGTCTGCTTCACTCAGTGTAGATTCTAGAAGGTTCTTGCTCTTTGCGAACTTAGTGATTGCCCCAACCTTGTCGGGGTGTGAACCGTAGTAAGCAAAAATCTTGAGTGGTTTTCTCTTTGGGTTACTCACGATTGCCATGACATATCCGTCAACATAGTTTCTGCCTTGTTTTTCGCCTGGTTCGGGACCACCACCGGCGGCCTTACCAGTAAACTGGAACACACCAAAGACTGAGTTACCACCGAGATGGGATGGTGCGGAATTAACCATTGGGAACTTTCCGCTTTCAATACCCTTTTTGATTTTGGGGTCGGGTTCAAATGAATATGCATCTCGTTCGAGTAGTTTTGCTTCAGCGAAATAACTTAGAGTGTCGCCAACTTTTGCATCGGGGTCAAGAACGATTGTTACATTCTTGTGTTTGTCTGCTTCTTTATGTGATTGTTTCCTGTCAAGATTTGCCGCAAGAACTTTGCCTTTTCTGTCAACAATACAGAAGACATCTTTTCTGAGTTCATTCAGTGCGGACTCCATGACATCGGAGACAGCAAGGTACATGTCGGTTTCGGTGTCGTAGTACTTTCCCGCTTTCTTATCGTAGTAGAAAATCTTACCAGACTTCTTGCTACGGTATGGACCTTCCAGTCCTTCCTTCTCGCGGTTAGGATGACGCTCTCTGTCGATTGGGGGAACAATAAACTTGTTCTGGTACTTCTTGTAGTGTGCCTTGGCAGACATCTCATCTACTTGAACGGACTCTTCAATCTTGTTCGTCCGTTCAAACTTCTTACGACTCTTTGCATCCTTGAACTTGATGTTCACGGTAAACTTCTTGTAGTCACCAACGATACCAAATTTAGCAATTAATCCTTTTGCCATTGCATCGACGCCGGCGTCCATCAACTTCTCATATTCTTTTTTGTCTTTTGCTTGGTACAGTCTTTCGGCATCGGATGGGTGTGTGTCTACTCTTGATGTACCTTGACCGCGACTGACTAGAGGAATAGACTTTGCTTCACCGATGTTCATCCCACCAAGGTCTTCATCGTAGTCTGGATTTTCTTTGACTTGATACTTCTTAGGCAAGAGGTGGTCGTAGTTACCGAGTTCTGCTTCGTCTTCAAATTCCTGAACAAGCAATTCAGCAACACGCATCTGTGTATCTTTGTCGATTGGGAACTCACCGTATTCTTTTTGGTAGTCCTTAACGGCATCCTTTACGGCGTACATCCACAACTTGACTGCCTTCTTGCTGTCGTACTGCTCGCGTGCCATCTTGGTGATGAGGTTCTTTTGAATTGGTACAATGCGTTGCTTATTCAACCGTGCGTTGTTTTGAATAAACAACATAAGTTCGATAGCAACAGCATCGTCTACCTTCGCTTCGTCGATGCGGGAAAAGATTCCCACCTGTTCTTTTAGTTCATTGAATGTCTTCATGAGAAATTACCAACTCCTTGCCTGTAGTTTTTAGTAGTACCTTGAATACTGGAACACCCAAGATACGAGTAAACATTTTTGTATCTTTCTTTACAATAACGATATCGCCTTTTTTTGCTTCACCCTGCGGTGTGTCAATATCGTTCTTTAACGTATACGAGCCTTTTCTGAGAACCTTTTCGCTTTCATTAAACGTCTCTTCAAATAATTCATTCTGTAGTTCTACCTTAGTTATGATATGATTATCTTCCAGATACTCAAGAAGTGAGTCTTCCATCAGATTATCTACACAACCTTTTTTGTCTGCGTACTCACGCAACATCCACATCGCGGCAACAAATGAACCAATTCTCGTTCTGCCTGGTGGTAACTTATCTAATAATCTCTTTACATTCCAAATCAATCTATGAAAGATTGTATATGCTTTTCGTTCTTCGCTAGTCTCTAGTTCTTTCGATTTTTTGAGAACCTTTCCTTTGTCATCAATGATGCCTAGTTTATATGCGTCGGTCTTCTTCCACGGAGTGGATAAGATTTTTACGAACTTATACGCGACATAAACATCTACTGCTGACATTAAACTTCCCTCAATACTTGAATGACATCATTGTAAAGTGGTATTCTTTCTACATCACACTCCGGTACACCGTCTTCGGGTAAGTAGTTAAGAAACACCAGAAAGGTCTTCAATAGAGGATGCAAGTCCTCTTCCAATCTATAAAACAATAATCTACTCGCCGCTTCGATTCCAAAAACATTATAGAAAATAATGATGTGATTTAGGATTAACCTTTCCCTCAACACACCACTTGACATATACTTCCGAAACAGTCTTTTCACATATTTTGTTCGATTCAAATCCTCATGAAACTCATTAACATCAATACATTGAGGATTATCATAATGCTTCATAGCATAGCGTGTAATATTTGTATCATCTAATTTCACATATTCCATAATCTAATCTATCACTTATTAAATCACTCTCCTGAGTTCATTGCTTCGATAGCAATGGCATCAAACTGAGTATATTCGGTAGCACCCATCATGGTTCCACATGCCTCTTGGGCCTGTTGAATGTGCTTCTTAAATACTTCTTTACGGTCTGCGAGTGACAAACCTTTTGATTCTTTACCTGCCGCTTTGGCAGCATCGATGTATTCTTGCTTCAACGACTTGGTGTTCTTCTCGACAATCTTCATGATGTCTTCGAGCATTGGGTCGTTTCGGTCGAATCTGTTTTTCTTGTACATTACTGTTACTCCTAGTTAAATGGACTTTGGGAAAAAGAGTCCTTATATGTATGCCTTATAGACTTCCCAACGCTATGTTAAACGCCTCGTTCTGCTTCTTGTTGAACATCTTCCATGCGGTTGCATAGAGGATTTCCATACCCTTTTCCTTACCATATCTATCGATAAAGTCTTGCTTCTGATTTTTGATAAAGCGTTCCATATCGGCATCTGGTGGGGCCTTTTCCTGTAGCGATTCAACCATCATAAACTTCTTCGATGGGTTTACTGTGAATCGATTATCGGTGAGGAACTGTCTTCCCACAAGAACAGGATACACTCGATTACTTCGGTCATCGAGGGTGAATTCCACATCCTCATATTCTTTACCGGCAAACTTCACATCGAACAATACGTGGACTCTATCTTCCTCTTCATCACCCACCTTGACATTCTTTCGACCAAGAATCTTCTTGGTGATTTTCTTGCCGTTTAGTTTGCAGGTAATCTTTCCGTCTTTGATGTCCACATCTTCAACGTGGGCAACACAGTATCCACTGTTACCAGTATCGATTCTTGCCTTGATTTCACCCGTGCCATCTAACTCGATGTACTCAACATAACCAACTTCGTGGGTCGCGTGAATCCAGTTATCTTTGTTTAGGGTGTATTCTAAGAAGGTAGAAATTAGTTCATCACTGCTGATTGGTTTCTTTTGTATATACCCGTAGTATGGTTCAGCACCAGAACCGGGCGAACCGTTTACTTCGAGTAGGTAATGCTTTCCGTTTACGGTGATGTGGTCAACACCTGCATAATAGCATCCAGAAATACTTGCCGCTTTCTTTACGAGTTTCTTTTCCTCTTCACTCATCTTATACGGTTCGGTGTCGTTACCGAGTGCTTTGTTTGTTCGGAAGTCTTTATCGTTGGACTTAAGTCGCTTCACGGATGCTATAACCTTACCGTCTAGAACTAGACTGCGAATGTCGTATTTGATTTCCATGTACTCTTGGAGAATTAGACTTGCACCAAACTTCCATAGAGATTGTAGAACGGACTTCAACGACTCGTAGGACTCAACCTTCGAAACACCGATACCTTCTGCACCCGTGATAGTCTTAATGATGACGGGGAATTTACCACCGACTTTTTCCAGTGCGGTGTCGATTGCGTCTTCGTTGTTTACCATTGCCGTTCTCGGTGTTGGTAGTCCAGCAAGTTCAAGACCAAGTGAGGTAGAGAACTTGTTCTGGCAAAACTCCATTGGGTCCTGTTTATTGACAACAAACGCACCCATCTCTTCTAGGGTTTTCCAGATTGCGATACCCGACTGCGAATTGAGAACACCACCCCGAACAATCACAAGCGTATTGTCTAGGAACAGTTTCAGTTTCTTTCCGCTACCATCATAGTTGTGGATGGTGAGGTCGTTATCATTGACATCTTCATCGACGATGAATGCCTTATCGACATCAACAGAATAAAGATTGCTTCCCTTCTTGGAGGCAATCTTTTCCATTCGTGTAACAGTATCGCTATCGGTGTCGCTTGTTAGGACAATGATTGCGGGGTTTGTTTTCTTTTCTTCTGCGAGGAACGCTTCGAATGATTCATTAATCTTTGACTCTTTGATACCCATACCATCACGAACCTTCTGATATAGTTTGCGAATGTCTGGGTCTTTTAGTCCTGATGCCATACCGCTCTTGAAGATATCGTACTTACCTTCTGCGGCAGCGGCACGAAGTTTGGAAGCGGACATACCAGTGACATCATCTGCGTCAGGGTCACGCTTACCGGCACTCATGACTTTGAAAAACTCAATGCCCATATCGTCAACGTATTTGCGAACAAGTTTGTCGAACTCATCCACGCGGTCACCACCGACGACCATGACGATTCTTTTCTTTCCTGCCTTAACCAAACCTTCAAGGGCCTCGAAAAGCGTTCGTATACTTTTATCGGTACTGATGTTCGCACCCAAAAACGCCTTTTTCATAAATAATACTTTGTCTTTGAATTTCAGTGGATTTTTGTTTTTATCAAATGATTGCGTAGCATAGATGATATGCTCCGTGCGGAATTGCTTTGCAATTCTTTTGACTGATTCGACAAGGAGTTGGTGTCCCGAAGTGGGGGGATTAAAACGACCGAAAGTAATCACCACATCAACACGCTCATTGCGTGCTTCGGTCAGATTAGTTTTCTTTAAATGTGAAAACCGTATAGACATGCGTCTG
>MDSV01069767.1_pt1 | contig 16301 bp, 13 predicted proteins | sample 810851 | NCBI WGS metagenome assembly MDSV01 (sample SAMN05326640, study PRJNA326480) | marine metagenome | isolation source: seawater | place: Atlantic Ocean: North East | collected 2012 | reverse complement strand
TAAAAAGAGTAAATTATGAATTTCAGAATGAGAAATAAAAATATTACTTAGATAAGAGTATAAAATTAAAAAGAATATCCCAATTAAACCTATATAACCAAAATTAAAATTTTTTATTCTTTTTAACGATCCATAAAATAGTAATCCATAGCCAAGAATCGAAGTTAAAATAATGAAATATGATAAAAAGAATAAAATAAAATCAACACTCATATTTTATTTATATTCATTTTTTTACTAATTAAAGTAGAATTTTAATCAAATTAAATTAAAAATTTAATTAAATGAAAAAATCAATAAATTTAATATTAATTCTATATTTTTTTTTACTTTTGGGTTTTTTATTAAATTCAGATCCTAATGGAGGGGCATTCTTAGATTATCAAAATCACTTAAGAGTCATCAATGATTTTAAAGAGAATTTTTTTTCTACTTTTTTTAATTATGATGATTATAAAACGCGACATTCACCTGTAGTTTATATTTTTATATCCTTTTTATATAAATTAAATATATCAGATCAACTAATTAGAATTTTTTTTCTTCATATTTGTCTTTTTCTTCCAATCATTTTTTATAAGTGCCTTTCTACAAAATATCAAAATATAGACAGACAAAACTTAATTTTATTTAGTGGATTGCTTTTACTATCACCTACTTTCTGGTCTTTAAGTATTTGGCCTGATAGCAGGTTGATTGGATTAGCACTTTTTTGTTTAAGTATTTATTATTTCTTAAATTTTAAAAAGGAAAAAAATTTTAAAAATTGCATAAATTGCATATTATCTTATACAGCTGCATCTTACTTGAGCCCAAATTTTGCAGTTTTTTCAATTTTTTATTTTTATTTTTTTTTCTCGGAATATAAGTTTTCAAAAAAATTATTATATATCATTTTAATAAATATATTTTTAGCTTTACCTGCTTTTTTATATTTGTTCTCTTTGGAAAACATTTTTTTATTTAACTCAGCAGCCCCAGGTAGCAGCATGAAAATTGATCATTTTAACTACAGTAATAAAATTTTAATTATAAGTACAATTATTTTATTTTACATTTTGCCATTTCTTTTGGTAAAAAGTTTTAAAATAAGTTACTTTGATTTTAAAATTTTAATTATTGTTTTATTATCATCAATTTTACTTATACCTAAATTTAATTATGATTTTAATTTAACTGGTGGTGGTATTTTTTTCCAGATATCAAATTCTTTTTTTGGTAATAATTATTTTTTTTTCATCATTTGTATACTTTCGTTATTTGTAATTTTAAATATTTTGAAAATTAATAAAATAAATTTGCTGATAATTTTTTTACTATTACTTAGCAACCCACAATATACGATTTACCATAAATATTATGATCCATTGATGTTAATACTTTTTACATTATTATTTGAACTAAAAATAAATGAAAAAAAGGTATTTAACTATAGAAGTATATTAGTTTTTTATCTATATAATGCTTCATTCTTAATAATGAACTTCATAAAATGAGTAATTTAACTTTGATCATACCAGCTAAAAATGAAGCTGAATCTCTGCCAAAAGTTCTTGAAGAATTAAATTCTTATGACTTTAAAATTAGTGTTATTTTACATGAATCTGATGCCACAACAATTGAAATATTAAAAAACCATAATGTAGAAATTATTTATCAAAAAAATAAAGGATATGGTGATGCTTTAATAGAAGGGATAAATCAATGTAAAACTGATTTATTTTGTATTTTTAATGCGGATGGATCTTTTGATCCAAAAGAAATAAAAATAATGTTAAATTTATTAAAAGATAATAATTTAGATTTTATTTTTGGATCTAGATACCAAAAAAATTCTGGAAGTGAAGATGATACTATTATTACGCTGGTTGGAAACTACATCTTTACAACAATAGGAAAAATATTTTTCAAATTAAAAATCACAGATATATTATATACATTTGTGTTAGGCAGAACTAATAAAGCTAAACAACTTAATTTAACTCAAAAAGACTTTTCATTTTGCGTCGAATTGCCAATAAAAGCTGGAAGAAATAATATGAAAATGAGTTCTATTAGTTGTTATGAGAGAAAAAGAATAGCTGGAAACAAAAAAGTGAATGCCTTTAAAGATGGATTAAAAATATTACTACATATGATAAGATTATTTTTTTCAAATAAATAATGAGCACTATTAAAGAAAATTTAATAAAAAATATAAGTTATATTTCTATTTCAATAATTTCTCTTCTACCAATTATAGTATTTTTAGGTTCAGGAGTTTTAAACTTATCAATAATAATTTTAGATATATTATTTATATATGAAATTTATTTGAAAAGAAATTTTAAGTATTTTCATAATAAAGTTTTTTACTCATTAATTTTTTGTTGGTTTATTCTATTATTAAACTTAAATTTTAGTATAAGTTTTTATGATAGTTTGCCAAGAAGTGTAGGTTTTTTAAGATTTGTTTTATTTGTATTTGCTATTAATTATTATTTCTTTGAAGTAGACAATAAATATAAAAAATTAATAGCAAAATTTTGGACAATTATTTTTATTATTGTTTCGTTTGATTTGCTTTATGAATATTTTGTTGGATCTAATTTATTAGGTTTTAAATCATATATGCCTGGAAGATTAAGTGGTTTTTTTAATCAAGAACTTAAAATTGGACATCTATATTCTGCATTAATACTAATTAGTTTATCGTCAATATATTTATATTTAAAAAATATTAATTTAAAAAAAAACAATTTTATTTTTGAATTTGTTAAAAAGAATTTTTTTTATATAATTTTAATTTTATTTTTATTAATCTCAATCTTTATTGGAGAAAGATCAAATTTTATCAAAACATTGCTTATGACAACAATCTTTATTTTTGTTTTTGATATGAGGAATTTTTATAAAAAAATAATAAGCATTTTTTTAGGATTGGTTATCTTTTTTTTTATTATTATGAATAACTCAGACTATAAATATCGATTTTGGAGAATGTTTTTACAACCGTTATTCACAGATCCAATTAATTTAGTAATGAGCTCTCAATATGGTCATCATTATAAAGTTGCTTTGGAAGTTTTTAATAATCATAAATTAACTGGTGTTGGTTTAAAAAATTATAGAATAGAAGTTAAAAAAGATGGTTATTCTGAGAATCCATCTATACATCCACATCAGGTCCACTTAGAGTTATTATCTGAAATTGGCATAACAGGATATATATCATTTTTATTTCTATTTATTTTTAATTTATTTTTATCGATTAAAAATTATATAAAAAATAAAAATATTTATCAATTATCTGGAATTTTATTTGTGCTTGTTAGTTTAATTCCAATAATTCCATCTGGAAGTTTTTTTACAACATATGGCGCTACTTTGTTCTGGCTAAATTTTGGTTTGATGATATCAAAAAAAAAATAATTATTTAATTTTTTTTTTTAAAATAAAATAAATACTTAAATAAATAATTACATTAAAAGTTATTAAAGAAACTATTAGATTTGTTTTTGTTATATAATTTGTTGAAATATAAAAAATAACAGCATTATATAAAATTATTAATATAGATGTAGTTTGATTTGCATAATTTGTAAAATTTTTTTTATTTAGACTTTTAAAAATTAGTTGGTGTAAATGGTCTGTGTCTGGATTTGTTGGGTTAATTTTTTTTACTTTTTTCCTTATTATTGAAAATAAATTTTCAAAAGCAGGATACCACAGCAATAGAGCAATAAAGTAAGGGGAAATACTAGGATTTAACTCATGTATATATATTAAAATACCCCCAATAATGAAAGAAATTAGATATGCACCAGAGTCTCCTAGATACAAATAGTTAAAAATATTTAATATTAATAAAAAAAATATTGCAACAAGAGTAGTAAAAACAATTTCTGAATCTAAAACAACTAAATTATTGTATATTAATAATTGCAAAATAATAAGTACTAAAAAAAAATATCCAAGATTTAATCCATTTGATCCATCAATGAAATTTGATCCATTAATTAATATTAAAATACATATTGTAGTAAAGAAAAACTTAAAATAAAAATTTGCAAATAGTTCATCCATAAAGTCTATTCTTATATCATTGATTCTATATTCAAAAAAATTCAGAAAAATACAAATAATCAAAAATTGAAATAGAAGTCTTACTTTTGGTGAACTCAAATAATTAATATCTGAAACAATCCCAAGTAATAAAATAAAAAAGGAAAAAATAATTAAAGTATAATTAAAGACTGAAAAATTGATTAACATATATACAAAAAGAATTAATCCACCAATTAGTGGAATCGATTCATTTCCAATAAGTTGTTGGTGATTATTGTGAAATTTACTTTGAAGTATTTTAGATTTACTAACAAAAAATCTAAAACTTAAAAAAGTTACAAAAAGAAAAAAAAAAGATTTTAAAAAGAAAATCATTTTGCTTTTTTAAGATAATTTAAAGATAAAATAAACGTTTTAATAATCGATGTGATAAAATTAAATTTTTCATAATAATAATAAACTCTTATCGAGTCTTTAATTTTTTGATATATTGATTTTGATAATGAATTTGGTGTATTTGTCCAATTTACGAGATATTTGTTTATACCATTAAAGATTATTCCTTTTTTGGAAATTTTTAACCATAAAACATAATCTTCTTTTGTTTTTAGTTTTGGAAATGGATTTTTTATTTTTAAAATTTCTTTTTTTAAAATAACAGTAGAAAGACCAATATCACAAGACTTAAGAAGATCTTTATAGCTTAGATTCTTTGCTTTTCTAGATGATAAATAGTTTTGATTCATATCTATAATATTGTATGAGGTATGTGTCGCATCATACTTATATTTTTCCATAACTTTAATTTGGGTTGAAAGTTTATTTTTTTTCCAAGTATCATCGCTATCTAAAAAAGCTATATATTTGCCCTTAGAAATCTCAATACCTTTATTTCTTGAAGTTCCAGCTCCATAATTTTTTTTATTTTTTATGATTTTCATATTTTTACAATTAAATTTATTTTTTAAATTTTTAATTTTATTTTGATTATTTTTAGGATTATCATTTATTATTATTATTTCATAATTTTTATATGTTTGGTTAAGAATAGACTTGATGGCTCTATTTAAAAAATAATAATTATCATAAAATGGCATTATTATACTTACAAGTGCTTTCATATTTTTAAAATTTCATTCTCTAAAGAAATTGCAGTCTTAAAATCAACAAATTTGTAAATTGATGATTTAGATTTTACTATTTTTTTTCGTAATATTGTTGGATTTTTAAAAAAATTTTCTATTTTTTTTGATATTTCGTATTCATCATGTTTTTTAACGATATCCCCATATTTTCCATTACTTAAAATTTCAGATATACCACCAGCCCCATTATAAGCTATTACGGGTACTCCAAAATTAATTGCTTCTACAATACAGTTAGGCAGTCCTTCAAATAGCGCTGTATGAACCAATAAGTCTGCATTTTTATAAATTTTATCCTTATTTTCAACTTGAGACATTAGGTAAATTCTTTTTTCTAATTTATTTTTTAAAATTATTTTTTTTAATTTATCCTTTTGTGCTCCATTTCCATAAATGAATAATTTAAAATTTTTTGATTTTAAAAGTTTTATTGAATTTATTAACAATTTATAGTTTTTTTGCTTTGTTAATCTGCCTACCGAAATTAGTTTATAAAATTTTTTCTTTTTGAAATTTTTTTTTGGTAAAATTCGCTTAATTGAACCTGAATAAATTACTTTAGAGTTAATTCCAATATCTTTAAATTCTTTTTTTACACTTACTGAATTTGAAAATACTTTATCTGCAGAATTATAAAGTATTTTAATTAATATTTTTATTAATTTATTTTTAAAAAATGAAAAAAAAGAGAAATAAATATCTAATTCTTTTAAAGAAGTTCTTTCAAATAAAAATATTTTAAGATTTTTTAAATTTCTCAAAAAAATAATAGTCAAAATATTTGAATAATGAATATTTGAGATAAATACATTAAATTTATTTTTTTTAGTTTCATTTTTAATTATTTTTTTAATTCTAAAAAAACCAATTAATGTTTTGAAAAAAAATAAATTTTTTTTTATTTTAAAAATTTTTACATGTCTGGGTATATACTTTTCATATTCAGACTCACCTATATAAATAATATTAATATTAAATTTTTTTTTATTTAACTTGTTTATAAAACTAAAGACAGCATTTCCAGCACCACCAAAAGTAAAATTAGAAATAAAAAAAAATATATTTATTTTCATTGTTTCAAAATATTCTCTAGAGTTCTAAAATGATTTAGTAGAGTAAATTCTTTGCATTTTTTTTTCAAAAGTAATTTTTTTTTATATATCTCATTGTTGTCGTAATTAACTAATTTTCCAAAATTTTCTACAAAACTTTTTATAGAATTCGATTTATATAAAAATCCATTTTTTCCTTCATTGAGTATTTCAATTGGTCCATTTGGACAGTCGCTTGAAAATATTATTTTATTTAAATATCCAGCTTCTAATATAACAAATCCAGGATCTTCCCATAACGATGATAAAACAAAAATTTTTGAATTCTTTAAGTAATCATAAATATTTTTTTTATAACCAACCAAAAATATTTTCTTTGATAAATTTAAATCACTTATTTTTTTTTCTAAATTTTTTCTTTCTTCGCCTTCTCCCAATATAAATAAATTAAGCATATCATATTTTTTTTGGATTTCATAAAATGCTTCTATTAAAAAACTAAAATTTTTTTGTTTGGTAAGTCTTCCAATTGCTATAAGTGAATTTTTTTTTGAAAGCTCCTTTTCATTGAAATTGTTTTCTTTTTTTTTAATTTGAATTTCTTTAATTTTTAATATTGGATCAGGTAAATAGGAAATTTTACTACTTGAAAAAACTTTTTCATTAATCAATGATTTTAATGTAGATTTAGTCGGTGCTGTAACATAAAAAATTTTATTATTAATAAATTTCCAAAATTTTTTTCTTATAAAGTTAAGTTTTGGGTATCCAGAAATTCTTAAAATAAATTTTGTTTTATATTTGTTAAAAATTAATAGAAATAACGGAATAAAAGTTATTAAATGAACAATTAAATAGTCCGGTTTATTTTTTTTTAAGATTTTATTTAATTTAAACACACTTAAAAAAAAAATTAAAATATATGTAAGTCTACTTTGAAAAAATCCAAATTTTGGTAAATAATTTATAATATTTGAAGATCTTAGATTTATAACTTTAATATCTTTTTTTTTTAAGTAATCAATTTTATTATCCCATTCTCCAGCTACATTGATAAGCAATGGTTCATAAGTCTTATTTGAATATTTTTTTACTGAAATTATTGAATTTACTACCGCATCTATTGTGGCTACATTTCCTATAAAAGGACACCAATAATAGATGGTTTTTTTTTCATAAGTCATAAAAATTTTGTTATTTAAATTTATCTAAAATTTTTTTGTTTGAAAATGAATTATACCAATTAATTGTTTTTTTTAGACCTTTTTCGATCTGAATAAAATTTTTATAACTTATTTTTTTTAACAACTTTTTATTCGATCCATAAGTAATTTTCATTTCACCTTTTCTTTCTGGTCTTAAATTAATTTTTATATTTTTATTTAAAATTTTTTTTGAAATTTTTAATAAATAATTAATTTCTATCGGTTTTGAGGCACAGATATTAAATATTTCGATGCTTTTATTTTTTATTTTTGATAACTTAAAAATAATATTTGCTACATCCTCAACATAAGTAAAATCTCTTAGATGTTTTCCGTAATTAAATACATTTAATTTTTTTTTATTTTTAATTTTTGAAAGCATTTTTAAAATTAACATATCTGGTCTCCCATAAGGTCCATAAACTGTAAAGGGTCTAATTATTTTTGTATTTGTAAGACTATTTTTAAAATTTTTTTTTATTATATTTTCACAAATCACCTTAGTTTTTGCATAATGATTTTTTGGTTTTAAATTAAAATTTTCTTTTATTGGATATTTTTTGTGATCTCCATAAACAGAGCTTGATGACGCAAAAATGAAATTTTTAATTTTATATTTTTTTATACAATCCATTAAAATTTTTGATGCTCTTACATTGTTCTCGGTATAGCTTTTAGGATCTTTGTAAGAATAAACTACACCAGGTTGTGCAGCTAAATGTATTACTGATTTAAATTTATTCGTACAAAATAAACTTTCTAATTTACTTTTTTCACGTAAATCTAATTTAATAAATTTAAAATTTTTTTTTTTTTTTAAAATTGAAAGTCTTTTAAGTTTGAAACTCTTAGAATAGTAGCTGTTTAAGGAGTCTAAGCCTATAACTTTTATGTTTCTTTGTAAAAGTAATTTGCACATATGAAAGCCAATAAATCCGGCAGCACCTGTGACTAAGAACATTAGATATCTTTTAGTATGTTAGTTACTCGTTTTTTTAATAAATATTTATTACTTAATTTTAAATTAAGGAATTTTTATTTGTAACTTATATATATCTAATTTATAAAAATACAAACTAGATAGATAAAAATGTGTGGAATTAATGGATTTAATTATGCTGATAAAGAATTACTTCATAGAATGGAGAAATTTACGGAGAAAAGAGGTCCTGATGCAAATGGATATTATATTGAAGAAGGAATCTCATTAGGCCATAATAGGTTGTCGATCATTGATATTTCGGAAAATGCAAACCAACCATTAAAATTTAAAGACTATATTATTACTTTTAACGGTGAAATTTATAATTATAAATACCTTAGAGAAATAATTCTTTCTAAACGTATAAAACTTAAAACATTTTCTGATACTGAGGTTATATTGGCACTTTTTTCAATTTACGGAATTAAATCATTCAAAATGCTATCTGGTATCTTTGCAATTGCTATATGGAATAAAAAAAAAGGAAAGCTTTATTTGATAAGGGATCACTTAGGTGTAAAGCCCTTGTATTATATTTATAATAAAGACATAAAAAGAATATTTTTTTCCTCTTCAATAAAATCTTTAATGGAAGTAACAAAAGAAAAAAAACTGTCTTCAACAGCTCTTTTTTTCTACCAAAATTTTGGAAGAAACGACGCTGAAGAAACTTTTATTTCAAATATACAAAAATTGAATCCAGCTGAACTGATTATTTGTGGAAAAAAATTTTTTATAAAAAAAAAAAATTTTTTAAAATTTAGTTACTCTAAAAAATATCTAAATAATCAAGAAATTAAAAAAAAAGTGGAAGATATAATTTCAAAGCAGTTTATTTCGGATGTTCCAATAGCCCTATCTTTGTCTGGTGGAATAGACTCAAATGTTGTTTACCATTGTTTAAGAAAAAATTATCACAAAAACTTATCAGTTTATTCGTTTTATTTTAAGGATTATGATAAATTTAATGAAGATTATAAAGTGGCTGAAGAAAATGTAAAAAAATACAGAAATAATTTTGTTCCAGTCGTTATTGGATATAAAGATTTTATAGAACATACCGAAAAAACTATAGACATATTAGAGGAACCTTTGAGAAATGAGGCCTCTGTTTTAAATTATGTAATGTCAAAAAATGTACATGAAAAAGTACTAATTACTGGAGATGGTGGAGATGAAATTTTTACTGGTTATGATCAATATAGAAGTATTTATTATTTAACACTGTTAAATAAATTTAATTTTTTAAAAAAAGTATTAAAAAAAGATTTTTTTCATAACAAACAATTAAAAAGACTTTTTAGTAAAGATTCAAGAGATTTATTTTTATCTTTTAGTGAAAGAAATATATTTAAAACGCCTGAAAAATACTTTAAAAATTTTAATAATATATCAACTAATGATCTGGTACTTAATCACTCAAAAAATCAAATTTTTAATTACAAATTAAATGAAGTTTCCAAGATTGAGCTAGATACCAGAGTTCAAAATGATTATTTATTACGAAATGATAAAATTTTTATGAACGAAGGTATTGAGTTGCGTGTACCATTTTTAGACCAAGAAATGATAGAAAGTTTTTTAAACTTAAGTGAACATAGAAAATTTGGCTATTTGGGTAAAAGTAAATATTTATTAAAAAAGTTGTTTATAAATAATATAAATAAAACTACTAAAAAAAAGTGGGGTTTACAAAGTCCATTAGCAAAATGGATGAAAAATGAACTGCAGCCTTACATTAAGGAAATTTTGAGTGATACATATTATTCAGGCGGAAAAAATTATCTAAATTTTGAAGAAATAGACAAACTTATTAGATTACATAAAGAAAAATATTTTAATCATACATTAATTTGGTCATTGTTGAACTTTCAAATATATATAAGAAGGTTTAATCTTTAGAACAATATTGATAGCGGAATTTAATAATAGATAATTTTATTTTAATTTAAATTTAATTGTAGTTGAAAAAGAATTTTTTATAACATCTTTTAAAATAAAGATAAGGTCTGTTTTACTAAATTTAAAATTCTTTAAATGCATTAAAATTTGTTCTGTTAGAGTTATCTCCTCAAAACCATTTTTTTTAAATAATTTCTTAAGACTTTCTCTTGAAAAACAGTTAAGATGCTCTAAAGGTTGGATTGGGCCTTTTTCAATTTTAATTTCTGCTTTTTTATTAATAATTTTTTTTCCGTTAGGCACAGATATATAAATTATACAATTTTTATGAGCAATTTTCTTTATAGTTTCTATTGTTTGCTTTAAATTATCTAAATGCTCTAATACCTGGTCTAGTCTTATAAAATGAAAAAAATTTTTGTATTCCATAATTGATTTTTCATCAAGTGTTCTTATGCCTTCATTTTTAAGAAATTCAATTCTCGATACAGACAATTCGTAGGCAAAAACATTTGATTTTAAATTATTTATAGATCTCAGCCATGCCCCCCAACCAGCTCCATAATCTAAAATATTAATTTTTTGGCTGTTAAAATAATTTAACAAAAAATCAAACTCTTTTTCAACATATCTCCTATTATTTTTAAACTTTAAAATACTCTTGTTAAAACTAAAATCTTTATCAATAATATTTTCATATAATTCATAACTAAATTCATTATTTGGTGCATACTTTTGCCATAAAAAATTACAATTTTCACAATGCAATAATACATAACAAGTATTATATAGATGTTTTTCAATTAACTTTGATTTTTCCTGGCCATAAAAATTTTCAAAAAAAAATATAAGTCTTTTATCTGTATAACTTGCAGAATAAAAAACCTCTCCTTTTTTTTCACAAATTTTACAAAACTCATTTTCAATTAAATTTACCATTGAAGATAATCTTGAAGTTTTTTTTCAATAAAAACCAATTCATTTTTACTTAGTTTGTCTCTCGCTTTATAAACATTTTTTTTAGAAATTTTATAATCAAAACTTGATCCTTTTTTATAAATTAAATCTGAGTACTTTGTGCCGGTGTTAAGAAATTTATTTATTCTTTTTTTCTCATTTGAAAAATTGTTAATAAACTTTTCAAATTTAATCTCCAAAATTTTATTTTTATTTTCTTTTTTTATAGAAATTTTTTTATTCATAATTTGCCTATACCATTCAACAAATTTATTTACATCGTAACCCGGATATGCATAAGATCCTCTAAATTTCATACTATAAAAAATACTTCTTGGATCTCTTGTCACCAAAATTATTTTATTTTTGTTAAAATATTTAAATATGATTTCTGGTTTCCAAAAATTTGTTGCTTGGTCTAAAACAATATTTTTTTTATTAAAATTCCCTAGGTTATGCTTAAATATTTTTTCTAAATATTTTTTTGTCTCAAGTATAAATGTTTTTTTATCTTTGGGAATTCTCATTCTATAAAAATTATGTTCATGATTTTTAAAACCTAAAAATTTTTTTTTAATTTTGAACAAATTTTTATTTTTAAAGCTCAATGAAATACTTTTAAATTGAGGTATGCCTCTGTACGATATTTTTTCAATATTTTTCAAATATTCCAGCGAAATCTTATAAAAATTCTTTCCATAAATTAATTTTTTATTTTTGTTAGACCTCAGTTTATTTAAATAAAAACAATAACTTTTGAATTGCTCAAAAGCCTCTGATGAATTGTTTATAGAAAAATTATTATAAAAACAGTTATACATATTCTCTATCCCGTAAGGGTCTGAAATCAATCGAAACTCTTCGCCTTGAAATGGTGAAGCAAAATCAGATCTTGACATTAAATAATCATGTACTGCACCTCCTCCACTATTACCAGGACTTACCAACGCTACAGTTAGATTTGTTTTTTTCATAGAATAGAAAATTTATTTTCTGATAAGTAAATTTTTATTATAAAAATATATATTTGCAATCTAATTACTAATAAATTTTGAATTTTTAAAATTATCGATAAATCTCAAACTTGTTAATAAAGTAAAGATTAGATAACTGCTGTCTACTTTTCCTCTTAAAAATGCTTCACAGTATTTTTTTACTTCTTTTGGTTCAAACATTCCAATTTCAAAAATATTTTTTGAATTTATATTATCCATTAGGTAATCTTTCAGATGTGTTTTCAGCCATAATTTTTGTGGATCAACTATACTTTTTTTGTCTATAGTAAAATATTTAGAAATTTTTTCTTTATTAAATATATTTTTTAAAACATGCCTTGATATACCATTTAAATATTTATCATCATTTTTCAAATTAAAACAATGTTCAAAGAGTTGATTATCCAAAAAAGGCACTCTACACTCCGTACCATAACTCATAGATATTCTATCAGAATATTTTAGTACTCTTGGTATTTTTACATACTCAATATCTTGGATCTGGGAAAATCTTAAAAAACCATGCTTTACAAAATTTTTCATTTCTTTCTTATTAGGGCTATTTTCAATGAATTTAATTAAGTTTTTTTTAAAAATTTTTTTATAAAAATATGGCATCCCATCAGTAGTTGACAGACCCTGATTCAATAATGTGAAAACATAATCTTTGTAAGAAAATTTTTTTATATCAATGTTGTTAAATGAATTTAATAGAATATTTTGAATTTTGTCGTCATTATTATAGAATTTATCTATAATGTATGGAAATTTGTTGTATCCATACCCGCCCATCATTTCATCACCTCCGTGGCCCTCTATAATTACTTTTATGTTTTTCTCCTTAGATGTTCTATATAATTTGTCTGTTCCAAATAATCTTATAGAGGTAAAAGGACTTTCTAATTTTGTAATCATATTATCAAAATTATTAATTACATACGCGGGATCTATAATTTCTTTATAATGTTTTAAATTATAAGATTTTGCAATTTTTTCAGCTAAAGTACTTTCACCTAATTTTCCACTTCCAACAAAATCATAAGTAAATGTCTTTATTTTGTATTTGGAAATTTTATTTATTAAATGTAAAATTATGGAACTATCCGTCCCTCCACTTAAAAATAGGCCTATTTCTCTATCTGAAATCAGGTGTTTTTTTATTGATTTAAATAAAATATTTTTTAATTGGTTTTTCTTATTTATATTTGGTTTTTTTAAATCTCTAATATTCCAATAGGTTTTAAAATTAAAACTATCCAAATTAGTACTTAAAAATGAACCTGGTTCTATTGAATATATATTTTTAAAAAATGAATTATTTTTGTGATCTAAATAACCTTTAAAAAAAAAATTTTTAAAAGTTTGAACATTAAAATCATAGGACGAATTGTACATTAATAGTGGTTTTATTTCAGAAGATATTATAATTTTATTTTTAAACTTCTGAAAATATAATGGTTTAATTCCAAATTTATCTCTAACCACAAAACATGCTTTATTCTTTGAATCATAAATTACAAATGCAAACATTCCTTCTAAAAATTCTAACATTTTTGATTTATATTTTGCGTATAGATTAATTAGTATTTCTGTATCAGATGTTCCTTTTAAAAGTTTTGTATTTAATTTTTTTTTTAAATCTGAAGTATTATATATTTCTCCGTTGAAGACTATCGCATAACGCTTACTTATATCCCACATAGGTTGACTGCCCTTATCGGATAAATCTCTTATACTTAATCTAAAAAATTCCATTGAAACATTATCTAAATATAAAGATTTATTTTGATCTGGTCCTCTTTGGGAAAGGTATTTGGCTGATGATTTAAATTTATTTTTATTAAAAAAAGTGTTTTTTTTTCTAAACTCTACAATAAATCCACACATAATTGTAATAACCTATAATTTATACTTAAGTTCTTTAGCAAGAATTCTACTTTTTTGTAAATCTTGATTTGTATCTATATTAAAATATTTATAATTAATTTTGTAATATAAAGTTTTTTTCAAATAAATTGTTTTTTGATTTATAATTTCTTTAACTGAAAATATATAAAAAATTCCATTTCTTATAAAAACCTCATCTAATTGTTGTCTGGCTACAATTTTTGTTCCACTCTTAGTATATGTCTTAATAAATTTTTTATTTTCAATTTTTAAAATTTTTTTAGGATGATGTTTTGTATCAACAGGTGTAACAGACCAGGAACCATGACATTTTTTTTTTATGAGTTGAGTCAGTGCTTTTATAATATCTTTTTTTTTTCTAAATGGAGATGTTGGCTGAAGATATAAAATATAATCATAATTTTTATATTTCTTTAATACATTTCTTATAACTTGATAGTCAGATATAAAGTCTTTAGATAGTTTTTTGGATCTGAGGTGGCAAGAAACATTCAAAGATTTTGCAATATTAAGTATTTTATAATAATCAGAACTCACAATAATTTTATCAAGAAATTTCAAAGATTTTGCAAATCTAATACTATTCTCAACTAAACTTTTTTTACCTATTTTTTTTAGATTTTTGTATTTAATACCTTTGCTACCACCACGCGCAGGAATTAGACTTAAAATTTTTTTATTTAAAAACATTTAGAGACAATTCGTGAGTACCCCAATTTTTTATGAATGTCTTTCTCTGGTTTCTTGTCATTTTATTAATATTGGTATCTTGATAAATCGAATCATCATTAAAGTGTGTCGTTGAAACCTCCTCAAAAATACATCCTTCTTTACCTGCTCTAAACCTGTGCCAAACTCCAGGTTTTACAACCTGAGTATCCCCAGGATACAATGTTGTTTCCTTGCCATCCAATTCAGAATATAAAACGCCGCTTAAAATTTGAAATGTTTCCTCTTTAAGTTTATGTTTGTGTAATGGGTGTTTCTGATTTGGAACTAATAATAATATCTTTTTGGCATAACTTCTATTTATACAATTAAATAAAAAGCATCCGTACTTAGAAAAATTTAATATGCCATAATGATGAGATATTTCCAAATCAAAATCATTTCCAATATCAATTTTAGCATAATTTAGCATTGCTTTAACTTTGTGAATATAGCTTGTTATATAACTTAAATGCTTATTTTCTATAATCTTTACTTTTGAATTTGTAATAGGTTTATCTTTAGTGACATTCTCTAGTATTTTATAATTTTTTGTTTTAAAACTAAAGTTTGCAGTTGAAAGTTGATTTTTTTTCTTTGGAAATGCAAAATAAACATTATCTAATGTTAGTTTCTGATTTTTAACTAGATTTTTTTTTGCATAAACGCCTCTCTCTAGTAAACCTAAGGTGTCAACTTCTTTTTTTAAGATTTTTTTAATTCCATTCCCTAAAGTATTTTTTACATTTTCTAAATTTTCTAAATACTTTAGAAACTGATTAGGAGTTGTTGAATAATTATTTAGCTTATATTTTTTGGAGTTTATCCCAATATGTTTTTCAAATATTCTGGCTCCTAAAGAATAAGCAAGAGTTGAGGGCAGTGCATCATCTGGGTTTTCGTGTGTAGACCAACCAATAACTATTTTGGGGTATCTTTTTATCAAATCAGAAATTACATTAAGTTGAAGTGTTTCATTTGGAGATGGATAAATTGAAATACAGTGCATCAAAGCAAAATTTTGTTTTTTATGATCAAAAAAGCTTACTATTTTATCAATTTCATCTATACTTCTTCCTCCGGTTGAAATAAGCTTGGGTATATTATTTTTAGCAACCCTTTCTAATAAACTCCAATCATTAGAAGATACGCTCGCTATTTTTAAAATATCAAATTTCATATCCTCTATAACGTCAACAGAATTTTCATCAAATGGGGTGCACGAAGTTAAAAAGCCTTTTCTCTTAATAAAATTTTTTAATTCTGAAAATTTATTTAAAGACATTTCAGTCGATAAAAATCTTTTAACATATTTATTATTATCATTATTAATTTCACTTTTGTGTACGAAAGTTTTAAGATCTCTAAATTGAAATTTAATAGAGGCTTTAATTTTTTTT